>Ga0209702_10000219_pt1 | contig 117272 bp, 108 predicted proteins | sample FRY01_FD_187210 | JGI IMG/M metagenome (GOLD analysis project Ga0209702, IMG submission 187210) | Freshwater microbial communities from Lake Fryxell liftoff mats and glacier meltwater in Antarctica - FRY-01 (SPAdes) (version 2) | ecosystem: Environmental > Aquatic > Freshwater > Ice > Glacier...
CGTGACTCAGAAGTCATATCCTGCATCAATGCCAGCACATCGGATCGGGTGTGCTGCTTAAGCTGAAATGTGCTCTGTACCATTATCATAATGTGTCGTTACCTACGAATTTGTTGAGTATAGGAAGTATAAAAGAACTTGTTGTTGATAAATTTTCGGCGAGAAGGTGCTCATGCTTTGTCACCATAGGGTGGTGATGGTTCTTGAACAGACGACATTGCAGGTTCTGGCTGAGGACGGATGTGCTCGATCACGCCATCATGGCTGACCACGATGGCGGTGCATGTCTGTGCAGCCAACTCGCGGGCACGTTGTGCGGCGCGCCGCAGGGCCTGTGATGATAGACGTATATCGCTGTCATTTGCGGTTTCGATGGGCTGTTTGTTCATGGTTTTTCACTCCAGTCCAGTAGCGCTGGCTGTGAGCCAGAATTGTCATACAAGGCCCAGGCATCAACCAGCGGCGCATAAAGGGCAGTAAAATTTTTTCGCCCGCCGTTGAAGCGTCGGCGGATGGTGGCTTCAGGAATGTCGTGACCGCCTTGGCGAACACGTTGGGCGACACGGGCGATAGCCTCATCCACGTCGTTGAGTTGCAGGAAAATTAACTTCACCCGGTAACCGGCCGTCTGCCATTCGTGAATATGGCGCAGATACGCTCGACCGGAAAGAGTAGTTTCAAAGCCAAAGCTATGGCGCGCGGCAAAGTGGCGCCCCAACTCGCCCAACATCACCCGCCCGGCTGGTACCGCTGCTGATTCCGGCGCGAAGGGCGCCAGTCCAGCGGCGATCAAATCTGCATTGACAAAGATCGGGCAGCCCGCCTCGTTGGGCAGAAATTCGCGGGCAAATGTGGTTTTGCCCGCGCCATTGGGTCCGGCAATGATGATGACTTTCGATTCCTCCGACACCTTCACACCTCCAGCGCGTAAGGGGTTTGCTTGAAGGTGATGCCTTCGCGTGCGGCGCGGGCGCCCATGCGGTTGGCGGCGGCGTACATCACTTTGGGGCCGGCGAATCTGGGCAGCACATCGAACACCGGTCCGGTGAGCACGTTGCCACCGCTCACGGATTTATCCTTGAGGATGCCGTTGTAGAGCAGGTAGATGGCGCGGCCTTCATGCACGCCCAGCAGAGGGCTGTCGGCCTTGCCGCGTTTTGCTGGTGACAGGCCCGTACCTGTTTCGGCAAACCAGACGAATTCCGCCAGTTGCGCAAAGCCGACGTCGCGGCGAATCTGGCCTTCGGCATCAAACAGCGGTTCAGCGGAGAGGCGGCAGAACTGGAAGCCGCCGCCGAGGCCTTCGATGGCGTTACCTTTGGTGTTGGTATAGCCAGAGGCAATGCGCTTGACGCGCTCGGCGGTCACACTTCGCGCAATCTCATCATCCATCTCCACGAGTATGAATTGGCGAGAAGTCTCTCCATCCTCGGCGTTTTGCTTTAGCAGCGCATGGCCGGTAGTTCCGGAACCGGCAAAGCTATCAAGAATCAAATCCCCAGGGTTGGTTGAAATCTGTATGACACGCTGAATCAGTCGTGCCGGCTTTGGTGTGGTGTTAAACGGACTCGTTCCCCCGAATACCGACATTAAATCTTTGGTTGCTTCATCGGTGTTCCCGACTTCGTCGTGAGGCCACCAGGTCCAAGGCACCACTCCGTCTACTTCCGTTAAATAGCGGATTACATTTGGCTGGGAATTACCGTTCTTGCCGAAGTAAATACGCCCCTCAGCTCGAAGTCTCTCAAAAGTTGCTTGAGCCAACCCCCAACACCTACCTGCCGCAGGTTTGAACTTTTTCCCTGTTGGTGCTGTTATTTCATAAAACTGATCTGGAGTTGCGTGGCCGGCTTGTGCCGTCATCGGAATAGGGCGCCACCTTCCTTTCGGGTCATTATTGGGATTCCGGTAAACTTTCGCTTGTTTTTCGTCAATTGGGACCTTGTTGCGAGTTGCCTTGAATTTCGTTGGGCTCATCGCATAAACCAGCAAGTATTCGTGCACATCCCCAATTGCTTCGCGATTTTCTCGTGAGTAGCGTTTTTGCCAAACATTGCAGGCAATGAATCTTCCAGCCCCGAAAATTTCGTCCATCAGTAAGCGCATCAGACTGACTGCCGCGTCATCAATGGAAATCCAAATGACGTCGTCGTCTTCTCGCAAGAACTTTCTGAGTAACACCAGTCGTGGATACATCATGCAAAGCCAGCGATCATGCCGATCCAGCGTTTCGCCTTCCTTGCCGACCACCTCGCCGAGCCACTTGCGAATCTCCGGGCTGTTGACGTTGTCGTTGTAGACCCAACCCTCGTTACCGGTGTTGTACGGCGGGTCGATGTAAATGCACTTCACCTGGCCGGCGTAGCGAGGCAACAGTGCCTTGAGCGCATGCAGATTGTCACCCTGCACGATCAGATTGCCGCTGTCCGTATCGCCCCAGGATAGTTCCGGCACCGCCTCCAGTAGGCGGAACGGCACTTCTTTATGGTGTTTGACGACGGCTTCTTTGCCGATCCAGTTCAATGTAGGCATTCGCGTTCCCGAGTGTTTTCCTATTCTTGTGTTTGCGGTCGTTTACCCGGACCAACCCACTTGGCCCCACGCCCGCGTTCTATCGTGCCGAGGGTTCATCGCAAGCTATGTAAAGGGGGTAATCGTACTGGACAAGAGGGTATTGGCGCTACTGCATTACCCCAAATAGCCGCAGATTACCATTTAGCTGCACCTCACGCCGAGCTGGGCGGAGACCGACTACTGCGCGTTTGAATCCGGGGAGCTCCGCCAGCGATCCCTAAACTCCCGACATAGATGTCATCGTGTAAACCTCCCTTAATTATTGGCATGCATAAGTAGAGTTTCTGAAGGTTCATGTTTATCCAGATATTCCCAGGGTGTCAGATCTTCCAAGGAGACATGACAGTCTCAAGTACACTGCGCTCTACCGGACACTCACTACCTTCGATGCCGTGGGATCTGCATGTTGTTTTTATCTGGCATGCCACAATCGGTTTATCTGGCTGTAATAGCGGCGTGATAACGGAATATACAAGCTATAGCGGCTGTCTATACTGTAACGGCCACCGCTGCCTGCATTAATGCGTAATATACGGAATGTCCGCTAACCCAGTGCTACTTGCTGATATAGCGTGGCAATTCTTGCTGTTATGAGAGAAACTCACCAGCCCTGCGGCGAAATGCCTGTCGGAAAGTCATCAATTTATACAGAAAACCCCAATGGAAAAAACCATGTATCCCGTCAACCAATCCACAGGTTTTGCAAAATTTTCAGTGTTGGTGTTGCTGATGTTAATGGCTGCTCCCAGCGTCAGTCTTGAGAAAATATTAACCATAGAGGATGCCACTACAGGCGCATCCCAGCACCAGGGTTTCTTCGATTTCTATTACAAAGCGGACAGCGGCGCATTGCTGCTCAGAGTCGATAAATGGAATGAGGAATTTCTGTATGCCAATGCCTTATCCACCGGCATTGGCTCCAATGATATCGGTCTGGACCGGGGTCAGCTTGGCGAAGGCAGGGTCGTCATTTTCGAAAAACATGGCAACAAAGTTTTTCTGAAACATATCAATCTTGATTACCGCGCGTCCTCAGAGAACGCAGCGGAACGCCTGGCGGTTCAGGAAGCCTTTGCTGAATCGATTCTGGCTGGCTTCCCGGTGATCGCTGAAACAGATGGTGCCGCACTCATCGATATCACGGATTTTTTACTGTCCGATATCCATGGTATTGCCGATACATTGGCACGCAGCGAGCAGGGTAGCTATTCAATCGATAAACTGCGCTCTGCCATCTATATGGACAGAACCAGAAACTTTCCGCTCAACTCTGAGTTTGAAGCACAGATCACTTTCGCAGGATCCGCTGGATCTCAGCCTGGAAACCTGGTGCGCTCGGTGACACCATCACCAAAAAGTATCACGGTGAGATTGCATCACTCTTTCGTACAACTGCCTGATGCCGATTACCAGTCCAGAGTTTTCCATCCCGAATCCGGTTTCTGGTCACGCAGTTATGAAGATTTTGCCGCACCGATAAATGAAGATATGACCCAGCGCCGTATCGGCAGACATCGGCTTGAAAAAAAGAACCCGGACGCCGCAAGAAGCGAGGCGGTTAAGCCAATTATTTATTACCTCGATTCCGGTGTTCCAGAACCGGTACGCAGCGCACTTCTGGAAGGCGGCAGATGGTGGAATGATGCGTTCGAAGCGATTGGTTTCGATAATGCGTTTCAGGTTGAACTGCTGCCTGAAGATGTCGATCCGATGGACATCCGCTACAACATTATTCAATGGGTGCACCGATCAAGCCGCGGCTGGTCCTATGGATCGAGCATCACCGATCCGCGCACTGGCGAAATTATCAAGGGTAAAGTGACCCTGGGCTCTTTGCGCGTGCGCCAGAACTATCGTATCGGACAGGCGTTGTTCGGCCTTACTCGCGAGGGCGCCGATGAAGAAATCAGCGAACAGGCCCTGTCCCGTATCCGCCAGTTATCCGCACATGAAATTGGTCACACTCTGGGCATTGCACATAATTTTGCAGCCAGCATTAATCAGCGTGCCTCCGTGATGGATTACCCGCATCCCTTGATTGAATTCGATGATCGCGGACTGCTTGATGCACTCAATGCTTATGATATCGGTCTGGGTCAATGGGATTACCAGGTGATCAAATACGGCTACAGCCAATACGCCAATGCACGACAGGAAGCTGACGGTCTGGCCGCGACTTTGCAGGCCAATAAGGCGGCCGGTCTGTATTTTATTTCAGACCAGGACACCAGAGCGCCAGGTGGCGCACATCCACTGTCGCATGTCTGGGACAATGGCGCTGATCCGGTTGCGGAGTTGCAACGGCTGTTGACCGTGCGTGCTGATGCCATGCGGCGTTTTGGTGCAGATAATTTAAGACCGGGCCAGCCCTTTGCAGAACTTGAGGAAATTCTGGTGCCGCTTTACTTTCTGCACCGCTACCAGGTGGAGGCCGTGCACAGGCTGCTGGGCGGAACTTATTATGAATATTCAGTGTTTGACGGTAATTCCGGCAGCGCTGCAGGAAGTGCTGTAGAAAGTGCTGCAAAAGTAACGCCTGTAAGCAGCGCGAACCAGCATCGTGCCCTTGAGGTTTTGCTGGAAACATTGCAGCCGGAACTGCTTACCCTGCCGGACTCGATCCTGTCGATGATTCCACCCAAGCCGATCGGTTATTCGCGCAGCCGTGAAAGCTTCCCCTTACGAACTGCGCAAGGCATGGATTTTACTGCGATAGCTGAAACGGCTGCTGACCACACTATCACCGGCATGCTGCAGGCAGAGCGCCTGGCGCGTCTGAACAATATGCACAGCATTGACACTGAACTGCCCTCCCTCAGCGATCTCCTGACTGGTTTGCTGAACAACACCTGGCTCGACACTCGGCAGCAAGGTCAACTCGCTCATGTACAGCGTGCGGTCAACAATACTTTGCTGTTCCGCCTGCTGGAACTGGTCCGGTCCGATAAGATCGATAGCCAGGTTAAGGCGGCAATCAACCTCACCTTACATGATCTGGATAATTGGCTGAAACAGACAAGCAAAACTGAGCTTGAGCGAAGCTGGCAGGCGCATTACCAGTTGGCACTGGATGAGTTGAGCAGCTGGTTTACGTTCAGTTCTGCACCTGGCCTGTTATCTTCCCCGCTGCCAATGCCCCCAGGGGCACCTATTTAGGATTATCCAAATGAATAGAAGTCGCTCACTTAAAAATTCTGGAGAAAAGCCCCATGAATAGCAAAACCATACTTGCCAGTTTGCTCATAATTTTTGCATCAGGCAGCCTTGCACAACCCTCACAGATCGATGAGTTTTTTACTGAGTTTACTGCTGAATGGGTCCGGGCTAATCCCAACCAGGCAGTAAGCACCGGCTACTTCACCGGGGCAGAACAGAATCTGCTCGAACAACAGCTGACGCCATTAACACTTGAGCGCCAGATTGAAGTTGAACAACGCGCCCGCCGGGGTCTGGCACAACTGAGCCAGCTTGATTTTTCTGCAGCTACAGAAACCCAGCGCATCGCTGGCGAAGTGATGAAATGGCAGTTGGAAAATCTGATTGAAGGGGAGCCTTACCGGGACGCTTCCTTTACCTTAAACCAGATGGGGGGCGCAAATGTCTCCCTTCCCAATCAACTGACGGTGACACATCCTATTCGCACAGCCGCGGATGCGGACAACTATCTGCTGCGACTTCAGCAGGTTGATGAGCGCATGCACGAAGCGACCGCAGAAGCGGCACGACGCTCACAAGCTGGCTACCGGCCACCAGCTTTTATTCTGCGCACCACCATCGAACAAATGCAGCGGTTTATAGCCCCACCCGCCGCCGAGAATCCGTTGACCACAACGCTGCTGCAGAAAACCACAGCCATTAATCTGCCGGAAGCGCAGCGCAACACGCTTACCCAGCAAGCGGCTCAGATTGTTCAAAACGAAGTTTATCCTGCCTGGCAGGCCGCCATTGTTGAACTGCGTGCCCAGCTGTTACTTGCCAACGACGATGCAGGACTGTGGCGTTTCGAGAATGGCGAGGAAATCTATGCCTATAATCTCAAGCAATTTACCTCAACTGATTTGGGCGCTGAACAGATTCACCAGATTGGTCTGGAGCAGGTCGCCCGCATCACCGCGCAGATGGATACGTTGCTGCGACAGCTTGATCTGCTCGAAGGTTCGGTTGAGCAGCGCGTTGAAATTCTGCGCGGCCGCCTCGCTTATCCTGATACCGATGCCGGGCATGAACAGATCATGGCGGATATCGATGTGTTTCTGGCTGATGCGCTGGTACGCTCCGCTGAATACTTTGATAACACCCCAAAAGCGCCTGTAATCGCCCAGCCCTACCCGCGCTTTCGCTGGGCTAATGCAGCCGCCTCCTATACGTCTCCTCCGCAGGATGGTTCGCGTCCTGGTGTGTTTCAAATGCCGCTGCGACCCTCGCGCCTGACTAAATTTTCGCTTCGAAGTCTGGTTTATCATGAAACTGTACCCGGTCACCATTTCCAGATAGCGCTGTTCAATGAAGACCAGAATCAGCCTCGCTTTATGCAGATACGTGCCTTTGGCGGCATCAGCGCCACTACCGAGGGCTGGGCTTTGTATGCAGAGCGGCTGGCTGCAGAATCAGGCTGGTATGACGATGACCCGGAAGGTCTGCTGGGACAATTGAACAGCGAACTGTTCAGAGCCAAACGGCTGGTCGTGGATACCGGCCTGCATGCCAAAGGCTGGACGCGCCAGCAGGCTATCGACTATGGCATCGAGGCCAGCGAAGTCGATCGCTATGTCGTCAACCCAGGCCAGGCAACTTCCTACATGATCGGACAACTTAAATACATAGAACTGCGCGAACGCGCCCGTGCAGCTCAGGCAGATGATTTCTCCCTGCGTGAGTTTCATAACGTGGTGCTGAGTCTGGGCGTGGTACCATTGAGCGTGCTTGAACGAGAGGTAGATAAATACATCAACGGCAACTGAATCCGGGGCTATCTTGATGGCGGATTTTATAAATCGAATCTTTGTGCCACTACGGCAGCAGGCAGCGCGTTGGTTGTGAAAACTTCAAAGCGGGGATAACAATGAAAAACCTGACTATACGAATGCTCCACTCTTTATTTGTGCCACTTCTGACTATTTTCGCGGCCTCCTTCGCATCAGCGCAGGGCGCAACGGGTATTGCTGCCTCTGCGGCGATGTATCAAGAGAATTGTGCGGTCTGTCATGGCGAGAATCTCGAAGGATCAGCGCTGGGACGACCACTGCGGGGTGAGTTGCGTTATGGCGATTCCGTGCCAGCGATTATCGCCAGTATCAGCAATGGTTATGAGACCTCAGGCATGCCGGCGTGGAGTCGTATATTCAGCGAAATGCAGATTCAAAGTCTGGCTCTTTACGTTACTGAAACTCGGGCAAATGTTGACTACCAGACGTTTAATTATGATGCCCCCATTATTATTCCTGACGGCCTGATAGCAACTGAGTTGCATAATTTCCGTATTGAGACTATTGCCGAAAACCTGGATGCCCAGCCGTATTCTATAGAGCCGCTTCCGGACGGGCGGATTCTGCTGACCGAAAAGAAACGCGGTGTCAGCATTATTGGTACAGATGGCACGCAATCAGAGCTTATCCGGGGAACGCCTCAAGCCTACGATGATTCATTTATTGTCAGCATGGATCAGGAGCGAGGATGGGGTTGGATATTTGATATTGTTCTGCATCCAGATTACGCAGATAACGGATGGATCTATTTATCCTACGGCGATCGATGTGAAAGATGTAACGCGATCAGTAGAGCAGCAGATTCACCGGTCTCCATGATCAAAATAGTGCGCGGCCGGATCCAGGGCAACGAGTGGATAGATCAGCAAACTATCTGGGAAGCAGACCTGGAGCATTACGGTAATCAAACAGATCTGGCTGCCGGAGGGCGGCTTACATTTGATGACACTGGGCATCTGTATTTCAGTGCAGGCATCATGGGTGTGGATGTCGCCTATGGTGTTCAGGATCCAGTGTTTCCCTGGGGCAAAATACACCGGGTAAATGCCGATGGCAGCATCCCGGCAGATAACCCCTTCGTCAATAGAGAGGGTGTTTATCGCAGTGTTTACACGATTGGCCATCGCAGCCCTGGAGGCCTGGAGTTTGACCCTTATGGAGGAGGAATCTGGGGCACTGAGCACGGTCCGCGTGGTGGCGACGAAGTCAACCTGCTGCTGCCCGGGGCTAATTATGGCTGGCCTTTGTATTCTTTGGGCTTGAACTACAACGGCACACCCGTCGACTACGGGAAGGAGCTGGGGATTGCTTTTGAGTTATCGGAAATCCAACAACCCGTAGTAGACCTGACACCTTCACCGGCAGTATCCAGTTTCATCATCTCCAGCAGTGAACAATTTCCTGAATGGCAGGGAGATTTCCTGGTCGGCTCGCTGAAAGCACGCAGTCTGTATCGATTCAGAATGCAAAACAATACGCTGGTGGGCCGCGAAACACTGTTCGAAAGTTTCGCCCGCATTCGCGATATCGAACAAGGTTTTAACGGCGAAATCTACCTGTTGCTGGAACATAATGCCGGCAGCCGAATTATCAGGTTGGTGCCAGCTGGAGCATAGGAGGCACGTGCGTCGGGAACGCTCGACTAGCAGTCAGAGCTGGCCACTCGGGGCGTGTTCAGGACAAGGCCAGGGATGTGCCGCCCGGGCGCGTTACAAGGGCGAGCTCGCAGCGTAGGAGTGTTATCCAGCGCATTCAACGCGATAGACGGCGCCTCCAGCTTGAGGTGAGCAAACATTGCACGGCCATTGTCCGACAGCGGTCGCAAGGCCTTGCCTTCGTCCTGCACCGCGTGCAGCACCTTCATGCGTACCGAGCTGCGGACATTGCCCCCGATCACCATAATCTTCTGCGCCTCAGCATCCACCTTTACCACGATGTCACAATGGGTGCGGGCGCCATCACCCAGCTGCGCGCGCCGTTCTGCCAAGGTGCGGTAGTTGGGGCGGCTGCCTCGGCAAAGCAGATCGCCTGGTTCAATGGCAGCGCGGCCTGGGTCGAAGGCTGTAAAAACGGATTCAGTATCACGGCCATCAGTGGCACGAATGGCCTGATCAATGTAGGTATGGTGGGCGATGGCGCGACGGAACTGACCGGGCTCACCCAGACCGCTCTCGCACATCACCCAGGAGATGAAGGCTGCGGACCAGGCATCTCTCCAGCGCGCACTGGCGCCTTCGGAATTCCAGCTGGCATTTTGACGCTGCAAGATCCAGTCGCTGTCGGGAGTTGCCGCCCAATATCCTGCGATCGAGCTGGCCAGTCGCGCACTCTCAGTGGGGCTCAGGCGGGCAAAGGCGCCGCGCGGCATCTGCTGAAAGGGCTGTGAGAACGGCTCTGCGCGTACCTGATCGTCCACACCAAAACCGAAGTAGGCCCATTCCTGCACGGCCGTATCTACGATGCGGCGACGCACGTCACTCAGCGGTATGGACCTGCAGCTGCGGTCAGTGATTCGCATGCTGCCGGGTGTGCCGGTGACGCGCTCGATGGGCGAGCGGACATCCAGAATGTCGAGCGGCAGGCGTTGCAGGGATGCGGAAGGCTGCGCCTGCAGCGAGGCGCTCACGAGCAACAGCAGACTGGCGTGTAAAAATGGTCTGAATGCGGGCATCAAGTCAGGAATCCGTGGGGGCAGTAGCGCAGATTTGCAATCACTGACTGGGAGTGTAGCTGCTTGCCTGGAAGAGGGGAAGACAGGACAACTGGGAAACAGGGCGTTTTGATGCAGCTGGCACCTATACACATGAGTGGGCAAATCCAAATCTCGGCACTTCTATCTTTACGGTGGCAGCACATGATGTGTTCAATGCATCATTGCCCTTGCGCTATGCCGGTACCTTAAATTACGACGCTTATGTGTTTGATGGGCGTGGCAGACGATTGTACGCAAGAGCATTGCTGCAATTCTGAGCTGATCGTCGCTATTAGAATTATGTGGCGCGTGAGTGGACTTCGAAATTAAACGACATGCTGATACGTTCAGCCGTGGTCAGATTCTGCTCCACGCTGTGTTCCAGAAAGGAGGGAAACATCAAAAGCTTGCCGTCTTCTGGCGGTATGTTGACCAGCATGGAGTTTTCCGGGCGAAACTGCGCCACAGGCGTTGGCACCATTGCACGGCCTGGTCGCGGGTCCTTGAACAGAATAGCGCCGCTGTCAGCGGGGCAACTGAGGTAGAACACACCGCTGATGTGTGAGAATGGATGCAGGTGTTCCGCGTGGTAGCTGTACTGGCCGTTGATGTTGCACCACAGCGAACTCATGACCGGGGTGCAGCGCTCAATATCCCAGTGCTGCTGCGCCGCGTACTGCGTAGCCATCTGTTGGATGAAAGCTACCAGTCGTGCAAAAGCCGGGTCGGCATACAGCGCATTACGGGTGTAGTAGGACGTGTATCCGTTAGGATAACGCTGACGCGAAATCCGCATGCCATCTTCATCGTCCACGCTGATCTGGTGGATGCGGTCGATTAGAGATGCACGTTCGATGGCAAAATTCGGATAGTGGGCTACTCCCAGGAATGTGGGGAACATCAGGCTCAGCCTCATCAGATCTGCCTGTGGGTCAGCGGGAACACTCATATATTCACTCTACGTACAATTCAGGGGGGCGTTAAATTTTCTGACATAAAAAAGCCGGCGCACCGGGTATAGGAAGCATAAAGGCTATTCCCTCAAAAGATCAACCCTTCGATTGCGCAATGGGCCGGTGCGTGTCGTTCACTCGATCTACCACTTTGCCTGGGTTGATTTTCAAAAATGTCTAGTGGAATTACTTCTACAAGGTCGCCGGCAGTCGGCCTCGTTCCAGCCGTTGATATGTGGCCGTAGCTGGCCTCTGTCTCCAGCAACGGCAACATATCCATAGCCGTTTTGTTCAGTATGTTTGGACTATTACAGGCCAGCGAGAACGGTTTTCGCGTCTGCGCTGGCCATGTGGTTCAAATCAAGCACTATTTTTGCCAGTTCTTTGTGGTTTGCCGAGGCTTGCTAAGCTGGGATTCTGCGATGGACAGGTCTTGCCGGACGCGGACACATTCGGAGCCGTAGCCAGTGGCCTGGCACGTCCTACTCAAGTGACGCTCAGCAAACCTTCCATGGGACGGAAGCGAACCCGGCGATTGACTTTTCCAAAGAGGGGAAGTCCACCGGTTTGGTCAAGTGGCCGTTGAACCCGGCATCTCTCGACTTTTGCCGAGATTCCTCCTGGCCCCATCCGGTCAAGGCCACCAGCACCATGTCTTTGCCCCAAGGCTGTTCTCGTATTTGACGGGCGACTTCATAGCCGTTCAAATTCGGTAAGCCAATGTCGAGCAGCACCACGTGGGGACGGAATGTGCCTGCCGCTTCCACCGCTTCCAGGCCGTCATTGGCGGTGTGCACCTCGTGGCCGGATAACTTCAACAGCATGGCGAGAGTCGTGGCCGAGTCCTGGTTGTCATCGACAACAAGAATACGGCGTGCCGTGGTGGGCGCAGGCTCGGTGGCGGTCGGCTTTGGCGGCGCTAATTTGAGCGTTTCCACCAAGATTGGCAACCGCACCGTGAACTCACTACCATGACCGATACCGGCACTGTGGGCTCCCACCGTGCCGCCGTGTAGCTCCACTAAATTTCCCACCAACGTCAGGCCGATGCCAAGCCCGCTGACCGAACGCTCCAGCGACGTATCAAGCTGCGTGAACATGTCGAAGATGCGGGTCAATTGGTCGGCGGCGATGCCGATGCCGGTGTCCCGCACGCGGATGACGGCTTGCACGCCCTCTCGCTCGACCGTCAGGAAAATACGACCGCCCTTGTCGGTGAACTTGCATGCGTTGGTGAGCAAGTTACCCAGCATCTGCGCCAGCCGGGTCGGGTCGGCGTTCAGGAATATCGGATTCGGCGGCAGCACGAGCGTCAGTTCGTGATCCATCCTCTCGCAGTTTGGGCGGATGGCTTCGGCGGCGTGGTTCACGGCGGATACCAGTTCGATCCGCTCTTTGTGGAGTTCGATCTTGCCCCGGCTGATGCGGCTCACATCGAGCAGGTCGTCCACCAACCGGACCATCTGCCCGACTTGGCGTTCTATCATCTCCGATGCCGATTGGACGACCTGCTGGTTGCCCCGCTTGAGCCGCAGGACTTGCACGGCGTTGCTGATCGGGGCCAGGGGGTTACGAAGCTCGTGGGCCAACAATGCAAGGAACTCGTTCTTGCGGCGGTCGGCTTCCTGCAACGATTGTTCGTAACGCTTGCGTTCGGTGACATCGCGCGCGGCGGCGAATACTCCCCGCAGTTTCCGGTCGCGGTCGTAGAATGTGGTCGCGTTGTAGGAAACCACGGTTTCCTTGCCGTCTCTGGCGCGGGCCGTGAGTTCGTAGTCGGTGACTTTGCCTCCGCCCAGCACCAGTTTGATGCCCGCCTCGGCGCGCTCCGGGTCGGTGAAGTAGTCCTTAAACGGAGCACCGATCAGTTCGTCGCGCGCGCATCCGGTGAGCGCCTCCATCTGCTTGTTCACATCGGTGATGATGCCGCGTGGGTCGGTGGTCATCAGCGCGTCAATGTTCGATTCAATCAGCGAACGCGTATAGAACTGTTGATCTCGCACGGCCTGATCGAGCCGCATTCGCTCGGCTTCAACGTGCTTACGCGCAGTATTGTCCGTGCCGATCAGCAGGTAGCCGATGATGGCGTCCTGTGCATCGCGCAGCGCCGTGACCGAGACGACTGCTGGAAAACGGCTGCCGTCCTTGCGGATGTACGTCAGTTCGTAGATGTCCTCGATCCCACGCGCGGCCTTGAACACCAGCGCCTCAAAACCGGGCGTAATCGAGGTGCCGAGTTCCACGCTCAACGCCTTGGCGCGCGCAATCACTTCCTGCGGATCGGAAATGTCCGCCGGCGTGATCCTGTTCATCACTTCGGCGGCGGTATAGCCCAGCATCCGCTCGGCACCGACGTTGAAAATTTGAATAACTCCCTTCTCGTCCGTGGCGATGCTGGAGAAGTTAGCGCTGTTGAAAATCGCGTTCTGCAAGGCACCTGTTTTGAGCAACGCGTCTTCCGCGTCCTTGTTCCCAGTATCATTGGTGCTGATCAATTATTGCCTCCGAGTCCATTTACGCATTCTGGTCATTCCGATCATCCATTCCGGTTCTATTCGATCACCGGCTCAGCCTAACGCTCCGGTGCCGATAGTATCACTGCGCCTGATCGGATTCAGTCTTTTTGCTCATGGCCTTTCGCATCGACTCTCCTTTGAGTTTTATCTTGTGGCTGTTGTGCAGCAGACGATCCAGGATGGCGTCAGCCAGAGTGGCATCCCCGATGTTTTGATGCCACTGGCTCACCGGCAACTGACTGGTGATCAGTGTCGAGCGCTGGCCATGGCGATCCTCCATAATTTCCAGCAAATCATTGCGCTGGCCTTGTGTTATTTTCTCCAAACCCCAGTCATCCAGCACAAGCGCTCAGTCAGTCACCGGCAGCATCTGTCTCACTTTCTCCAACCAGTTTTCTACCACTACGGCATAAGTTGCTTCTGCCGTAAAGCTGATGGTTTCCTCTGAAAGATCGCGGTAGAGGAAGCGCTGACCTTCCGGCGATACCCCAAAACCTGGGGCCTGACCATCATTCACGTTGGGGAACGGTCACACGATGATATTCCGGGTTGCGCGCTCTGCTCCAGAGAGTTCATCGCTTGAATAAGCAACAAAGCGACCATCGGGCGAGATCTCGGGGCTGGCGTGTCTATCTGCAGTTCGCCAAAGGTGCCTTTGACGGTTTTACTGGTACGACCGTGACGGCTGTTGCTGCGCTTGCCCGTGGACGAGCGATCAGCCTCGTCATACCCTAAGTGCGCATCGAGCTCGGCATTCAGACCGCGATTGATCATGCGCTGCAGCAGTTGGGAGTAAAGGCTTCGTCACGGGTGGGCGCATTAACTTGTTTGAAGCGTTGCTTGTCCGCTGCGTTGCGCGTTAGCAATCTGCTTTATACGTCCCTCTTCCACTTTAGCCTCCCTCGCAAATTCATCCCAGCGCTGCACAGTTACCATTACCTGGTCAATCATCTGCTTCGCCTTGGCAGGCTTAATGCCTCCTGATCTAGCCAGTGCTAGTAAGTCATCGAGGAAGAAGTTATCGCGCTTGCCGTTAACACTCATCTGATGGACGCCGGTATAGGCTCCTTTTGGGTTCCAAGCGTAGGCGACATCAAATGCGGGCGACAGCTTCCATTTGCCTTCAGAGTTCATAAGGAAAGCAATGTTCTTAACGTGATCGTCCTGGTTGCGTGCGACAATATTGAAAACGGCGCGAAGAAACTGCTGCTGACAGTCTCTGGTGACCTGCGCACTTATCTGACGTATGGCTAGCATTGCTTGCTCATAGCTATAGCTGGCCGGATCATCGTAATCAAAATGGCACAGTGCTGCGAGCGACTGCATGTGCAACTTCTTGCCAGCCAGTGTGCGGTCGAAGCGTTGGGTCATAAAGTGACTACGGGCGCCTTCATCGTGAAGTCTGCAAGGCATCATCTCGATGCCGGCTTCGCGCGCCATCAGGTAATAGGCGTATTCAATGCGGCCATACCCTTGTGGGTCGGCAAGTTCCTTGTCGCTGTTATTGCTTATACCGTCAAACTTGAGAAGCCAATGTTCGAAGCCACTGCCTGCATCGAGCGGCCCAGTTCGAAACTCTCCCGTGTCTGGGTTCCACGCCAATAGCACTTTCGCTCTAGCGCCACCGGCTGACGTGCCGACGCGCAATATATCCTGGAGTGCCTCGGCGTCATACTCTCCCCCAAGCTGCCCGCCAAGCTCGCTGCGCTGATCTACAAGCCTGTTCGCAAGCTTCGTTAGCGCCGCAATGTCCGCAGAGCGATCGCCCGATTTTCCGGTGACGCTTGATGGCTCAAACTCCAGAGCGCCCATGCCGCGTTGGCCGATATAACACAGCCGCTCCACAGGGTTCATGCTGCCAGGCAATCGTCCCTGAGTGGCAAGCCAGGCATCAATGACTCGATGCCCGAATTTATCCGGCAGGCTGTCTGCCAACAAACCCGGCAACGCCTTGAATGATTTGGCAAGACCTGGGAATGAGTACGGCGTAGTGTCTGGAGGCATAGTGATCGGGGAGACTTTAATCCCTGAGGCTGCAAACTCATCGGTGTATTGAAAGACCCCGAGTGCGCGATCTTCATCCCACACGACGGCCCCTATCTGACGACCCCACAAGTTCACGCGCGCCATTGTCATGGTGTTGTGCCTTCATCCCAGGTCCACGCTTTATCACCGCCCTTCTTGGAAGCGCCGGATCTTACTCGCTTGCGTTCGGCGCCCTTTTGCGCGAACTGTTGGACGGGCTGAATGCCGGGGGCTGGTAACAATGCCGCGAGGTGGTCCTGCAGATTCAAGGCCTGCATTAGACGCACGAGCGTGTCGAGGGAGGCATTGTCTCCACTCTCGAGCCGGCTTAGTGTACGACTGGAAATGCCCGCCATGGAGGCCAACTCACCTTGGGTAATGTTGCGCGAGAGCCTGATCTTGGCGAGCGTGGTGCCCATGTGGATGATAATTTGTTCAGGGCTGGCCATCTTAAAATCGAACTTATTAGCCATATTTATCTCTTTATTGCAATAAAAGCCCAATTAATAGACATATATTGCTAGTTAAATGCGGCAATGTCAATCAGACATAAGAGTCTTTTTATAACAGAAAATGTATTTAAAAAGACATGTATGGCTAGTTAAAAATAAACTTATACCTATCTATTCATACAGCTATCCATCTGCGCGATGGACTGCGGGTCGGAGCGCATTTTATTCACCCCCGACCACCGGCTCCTCCAGAAAGCGACCGCAGTTCCCCCCGCGATGCCGAACTGGTGTTAATAGGCAAGAGTGTGGCTGAAGGTCGCGGACCGATTATTGTCGCTGGCGATCTGAACGATGTGGCATGGTCGCGCACCACGCGGTTGTTCAGAAAGATCAGTGGCCTGCTCGACCCCCGGGTTGGACGGGGCATGTTCAATACCTTCCACGCTCAGCACTGGTATCTGCGCTGGCCGCTTGATCATCTGTTTCACAGCAAACATTTTGCGGTTAAAGAAATCTGTCTGCTGCCTGAGTTTGGTTCTGATCATTTCCCGTTTTTCAGCGAGCTGGTGTATCAAGGCGAAAATGAAACTTCCGACCGGGGGCTTGAGCCGGATCAGGATGACATCGCTCAGGCGGAGGACAAGGTGGAAGATAAGAATGTCAGTTCTGCGGATGTTCCTGAGCCTGAACGCTGAGCGGATTTCCCCACAGTCTGGTCCACGCAAAACCAAAAAGAGAACGCTCACTTTTTATTTTTAATCAACGCTCGTTGCTTGTTCGAGCATCTTCGTCAGCTCACCGCTATCCGCCAATAACTGTAAATCGCTAGCGCCACCAATCAGCGTGCCTTTGACAAAAATCATTGGGAAAGAGGGCCAGCCACTCCAGATTTTCAAGGCATTGCGGCGACGCCACAGGCTCAAATAGTTGCCATACTCCAAATAGCTGTAATGAATGCCGAGACCGTCGAGCAATTTGCGGGCTTTTTTCGGTACGGGATTCTGCGCCATGCCGATAATCACGATGGCATTGCTTGCAACCGCGGCTTCAACTTCGTGAATAATATCGACGTTATTGTCGGCGATGGTTTGCCGAATAGCCGGGTGAATTCTGCTTTGTTCAAGAATGGGTCGAGTCATATTTTGTCTCTTTGCTTATCGTTTTAGGATGTGGTCAGGCTTTAGAGTGTATCGCATTTTTGAAGCGAAAAAACGGTATTAACGTCGCCTCTCTGTATGCTCCCAGAACCTCCCATACACCATTCAAGAATCAGTTTTATCCTGCCTCCATGCTGTAAAGTCTCTGCGACAGGAACAAGTGGGCAAAAAACACCCATCTTGCTGTCTACTCAGCAATTTATTCATAGGCATGAATCGGTGTGATACAGTGGGTCTTCCTGAATAACAGCAATAAACAGGGAAGCTGAGCTTGCAAACACTCTTTCAATCGATCAATGATTTCTTTGCCTTTGTACAGCCTATCTCTGACGCGGTCTGGGATTTCCCAACGCAGTTCGAATGGTACTCGCAAATCCCGATAACGGGTCAGCTGTCTTTTCCTGTCATTCTGTTGCTGGGCATCGGTCTTTATTTCTCCATAAAGACGCGCCTGGTGCAAACCATGAGTTTCTCTAAAGCCATTAAAGTGATGCTTAGAAAACGCAGCTCTTCTACCGGAATCAGCGCACTGGCGTCTTTTCTGCTGGGTCTGGCAATGCGTGTTGGGCCGGGCAATATTGTCGGGGTGACCGGGGCGATATCAGTGGGTGGTCCTGGCGCATTATTCTGGATGTGGGTCGCTGCCTCCTTCGGCATGGCCACAGCCTTTATGGAGTCAGTGCTGGCGCAGCTGTTTAAAGAAAAGAAGGGCATGGAATTTGTCGGCGGCCTGCCCTTCTACGGCCGACGTATACTGGGCAACAAGCGCTTCGTCGGAATCTTCCTGTCGCTTGCTTTTATCATCTATGCCCTGTTCAACGTGCCGGCACAAACATTTAATGTGTTTACTGCTGTTGGGATAATTGCTGACACTGCCACCGGCAACGTTTCAGATCGCCAGTCTCCGCTGTATTACGGCATTGCTATCGTGTTGATTGGCAGTTGTGCCTGGCTTATTCTGGGAGGAATCCGCCGGGTGACGGCATATACGAATATTCTGGTGCCGATAAAAGCCAGCATTTTTTGCGCTGTATCGCTGCTTATTATGCTGATCAATTTCCCATTGATTCCGTACTTTTTTCGCGAAGTCGTGTTCGGTGCGTTCGCCCCGGATGCTTTGTTTGGCGGCGCCATGGGCGTTGCCCTGGCAGAGGGCGTGCGCCGTGGTCTGATGTCGAACGAGGCGGGCCAGGGCACGATAACCATGGCCGCTGCAGTCGCCGATAATAACCACCCCTGTGAACAGGGTTTCGTGCAGAGTCTGGGCGTATTTTTCGATACGATTATTATCTGCACGATGACCGGTTTTATTGTGGTGATGGCGCATGTGTGGACAGGATCTGCCACCGGGGCAGAATGGGAATCGGTCAGTGCATCAAAAATTGCGGTCTATCTGAATTCAGTTCAGGCGCTGGTACCGGTCTCTGTTGCTAACGGCGTGATCATCATCTTGAGCACCTGTTATTGTCTGTTTGCGTTCACCACGTTGCTGGGATTAATTTCATTTGCGGAGATATCCGCCAATTTCATTTCCCGTTCTGCCCATTTTATTGTTTTTATCCGCGTACTGGGTGCGCTGGTGTTTGTGCCTTTTGGGACCTTAACCGTATTGGCAGGGCTGGAGTTGGGCAATCTGTGGGCGATTACTGATCTCAGTAATATCATCATGGTCTATCTGAATATTCCGATATTATTGCTGGGAGCTCCTGTCGTATATAAGGCGCTGGCTCATTATCGACAAACCAATGGTGGCAGATTTATCTCTGCATCCATTGGCCTCGAAACTGAGCACTGGACGGAAGACCAGCAGCGACATCTGGACACCGTTGTGCAGGATGATGGAAACTCAGTGGGCGGCGTCCGCAGCTTCACGTAGTAACATGTCGACATAGAGTTTGCGCAGATGCAGTGTAATCGGTCCTGGCCTGCCACTGCCGATCCTGTGTCCATCGACAGCGACCACCGGCAATATCAGATTGCCCGCACTGCTTAGAAAGGCTTCATCTGCGGCACAGGCTTCTTCCAGGCTGAATGGCCGTTCCAGCAGCTTGATATCGTATTGATCAGCAAGACTGATAATCATCATGCGCCGGATTCCTGGCAGGATTGCGCTGGAAAGCTCTCTGGTGATTATCGTGTTGTCCTTCACAATAAATGCGGATGAGGAGGCGCCTTCGGTAACCAGATTGTCCTCCACCAGCCAGGCTTCAAAAGCACCCAGACTCATCGCCTGCTGTTTGGCCATGCATTGAGCCAGCAGACTGATCGACTTGATGTCCCGGCGCTTCCAGCGCAGATCCGCTACTGAGACAACCTCGACTCCTGATTCAAGCAAGGGGTTTTCTATAATTTTTTTGGAACTGGTGAAGGCAAAAAAAGTGGTGGCCGTATCCAGAGGATAGGCAAAGTCTCGATCCGCGACACCTCTTGTCACCTGCAGATAGATCAGACCTTCTTCAATATTGTTAAGCGAGCGCAGTTGTTCAAGAATTGGCAGACATGCTGCTCTGGCGCAAGGCCAAGCCATATCGACAGCGGCCAGACTGCGGTCCAGTCTCTGCATCGCCGATGCTTTATCCACCAGCGCGGAACGGATAACCGGAATGACTTCGTAAACTCCGTCTCCAAACAAATAGCCACGGTCAAAAACTGACACGGTGGCTTTTTCTCTCGCAACAAATTCACCATTGATATAGACGATTTGAGTCATTTTCAGTCTTTTTTAACGCAGCGTGGATCGCTGGCTTGAATGCGGTTTATCTGTTCACGGGTAATTGGTAAAGGAGCGCAACCGTGATCAGTGCCACAAACCTGATCCCATTCCGGGCGTGCCAGTTGATGACAACCGAAACAATTACCCCCAAAGCGATTAACAACATCGGTGGTGCCGCGGGATGTGATAGTCGATCCTGCCTCGGAAACAGCAAGTTCAAAATACTCCCAGTCGTTGGTAGCCGGATTCCAGCCATCCTGATGTTTAACCATCACTTCAGAAGGAATCAAGGACAGTACTGATCCAGCCGGATATTTTCCGCCATTTTCAGATAAAGCGACTGCAAGGGTTGCTTCCAGATTGCCCAGCAGATTATCGATGAAGAAATCGCCAGCCTGTTGCATATCAGCCAGACAACTGAACGATGCATCAGTTATGTCAATCTGTTTAGTATTATCTGCTGAATTGCTCTGACCAACCAGCAACAGGGCACAACAAAACAGCAATCCATTTTTCAGGGAGACACCTTTCATAAACATACTCTTTTGGTTACTTGTCACACGACGCGCTGAGCATAACAACAATTAACCTGCCGCAATACCGCAACGCAAAAAAAATCCCGCTACCGACAATGCCAGCAGCGGGAATTTATATTTCAGAAAGGCAGATCAACCAACCGGCACGTACTCTGCTTTTTCTTCCTCAGTAATTTCCTTGATACTCAGTTTAATGCGACCGCGGGCGTCAAGGTCAGTTACCTTAACCAGCACGCTCTGGCCTTCACTGAGATATTCACTGATATTCTCTACGCGGTCAGCAGATATCTGGGAGATATGAACCAGACCATCTTTGCCAGGAAGAATAGTAATGAAGGCGCCGAAATCTACAATGCGAGCGACTTTGCCCATATAAAGTTTGCCGACTTCAGCTTCTGCAGTAATGCTATGAATCAGTTCAATGGCCAGATCTCTGGACGCAGCATCTTCACCATAAATACGGATATTGCCGTCGTCATCGATATCGACAGAAGCACCACTCTGTTCGGTAATGGAGCGAATAGTTGCACCGCCTTTACCGATAACATCACGGATCTTATCAGAATCAACTTTCATCATCGCCATGGAAGGTGCATTTTCAGAAACAGTGGCACGTGCCACCGCCATCACCTTATTCATTTCGCCCAGAATATGTACACGGGCTTCAAGCGCCTGATGCAGCGCAATCTCCATGATTTCTTCAGTGATGCCCTGGATTTTGATATCCATCTGCAATGCGGTTACGCCAGTGGCAGTTCCCGCTACTTTGAAGTCCATATCACCGAGATGATCTTCGTCGCCCAGGATGTCAGTAAGTACGGTGAAGCGATCGCCTTCTTTGATCAGCCCCATCGCTATGCCCGCAACGGGTGCGGTAATAGGGACACCCGCGTCCATCAATGCCAGCGAGCTGCCGCATACAGATGCCATTGAGCTTGAACCATTTGATTCAGTGATCTCAGACACTACACGGATGGCGTAAGGGAATGAATCTTCCGATGGCATTACTGCCTGCACGCCGCGCTTGGCAAGTTTACCATGGCCGATTTCACGACGCTTAGGGCCGCTCATGAAACCAGTTTCACCGACGCAGAATGGTGGGAAGTTGTAGTGCAGCATGAACGCTTCTTTTCTCGATCCTTCCAGACCTTCGATCAGTTGCGAATCACGAATAGCACCCAGGGTGGTAACAACCAGCGCCTGCGTTTCACCACGGGTAAACAATGCTGACCCGTGCGCTTTTGGCAGTATGCCGGTTTCAATTGTGATGGGACGTACAGTGCGGGTATCGCGGCCATCGATGCGCGGTGCGCCATCAAGGATGCGATTACGGACCACTTTACTTTCCAGTGCGGAGAAAATGCCTTTCACATCGTCTGCCGTAACACCGGAATCGACATTAACAAACTGCTCAGCCGCCTGCTGTTGTAATTTACCGACGGTGTCATAGCGCTGCATTTTGTCAGAAATCTGGTAAGCATCTGCGATAGCCGGCGCAAACGCTTCATTGATTGCCAACTGCAGAGTTTCATTGACGGCTTCAGGAGTCCAGTCCCAGGTTGGCTTCGCCGCTTCCGCAGCGAATTCTTCAATGGCACTGATAACTACCTGCATGGCTTCGTGTCCATAAAGGACAGCGCCAAGCATCTGGTCTTCAGTTAATTGCTTAGCTTCAGACTCAACCATCAGTACAGCTGATTTAGTCCCCGCAACAACCATGTCCAGTTCAGAAGTCCGCAACCGGTTCGAATTAGGGTTGAGGATGTAGCCCTGTTCCAGATCATAGCCAACACGTGCGGCTGCGACAGGACCCGCAAAAGGAATACCAGAAATAGCCAGCGCCGCAGAGGCGCCGATCAGAGCCGCGATATCCGGATCCTGTTCTTTACTGGCAGAAATAACAGTACATACAACCTGAACTTCATTCTTAAAACCGTCTGGAAACAACGGTCTGATTGGTCGGTCGATAAGACGGGAAACCAGAGTTTCTTTCTCGGTTGGTCGGCCTTCACGCTTGAAAAAACCACCTGGAATCTTGCCCGCAGCGTAAGTTTTTTCCTGGTAGTTTACCGTCAGGGGGAAGAAGTCAGCCCCTGGCTGAGCTTTTCTTTTGCCCACTACAGTAGTCAGTACCTGAGCATCACCCATGGTGACGACTACAGCGGCAGTTGCCTGTCTGGCAATTTTGCCAGTCTCGAGGGTGACCGTGTCATTCCCGAATTGGAATGTTTTTCTTACAATATTAAACATATTTCTCTTCCTGTATTTTTGATTGAGACCCGGGCCCCATTGCACGACATCCTTGTCTACCAAGAGTCTCTCTGATAATTACCTGCTGTTTTTTGTTGCGTTAAGCTGCATTCAGATTAACGACGCAGACCTAATTTCTTGATCAATGCGGAATAACGATCAACATTTTTACGTTTCAGGTAATCCAGCAGTTTTCGGCGGCTGTTTACCATGCGGATCAAACCACGACGTGAATGGTGATCGTGAGTATGTTCTTTGAAGTGGGACTGCAACTGATTGATATTTTCTGTCAGCAACGCAACCTGAACTTCAGGAGAACCTGTGTCGCCTTCGCTTTGTGCGTGCTCTTTTACGATCGCTTCTTTCTGTGCTGGTGTTAAAGCCATTCTATAAATCTCCAGAATAATATGCGTAAATAATGAGTGACATCCCGTCGTCAGACTGACCATGCATATTTATAGTCAGCTGAGTTTTCCTGTGATTTTCCTGCAGAGCAGGTTGTTAAAATCATGGAGCCGAATCCGGCTCAACCATCGACGTTGCCGTATCCGGCCCCGTCATTAATCGGCGCGGAGCAACTCGACCATCGTCAAGAATAACTCCAATACCGATAAATTCTTCTTCGTCGTAAAGTCTTACCAGTCCCTCGGTCGGTAAATGTCTGACCATGACTGGCTGTCCCTGTTTTATAAACCGGGCGGTTATTTCCGGCATAAGCACCGCTGGCAGATCCTCTACCGCTTTATCGGCACCAATCAGGAACCTATCTATCGCGCTGAAAGGATCGGCTGGATCGCTTACGTTTCCTGCTTCTTTAAGCGCACGCAGGCTGCTGATAGTAACACAGTCGCTTTCATTGAAACCGCCTGCCTGCAGACGGCGCAGCGCTGTTACATGAGCACCGCAGCCGAGAACCTCACCAATATCATCTGCGATAGTGCGTACATACGTGCCTTTACTGCAATGAATCTCCAACTCCATCTCATCGCCACTGAAGTCGGTCAGTTCAAGCTCATAGATCGTGACCGGTCGTGACGCTCTGACTACTTCCTTACCCTCTCTGGCCAGCTTATACAGCGGCGTGCCCTGATGTTTTAAGGCCGAGTACATCGGTGGCATCTGCAGAATGTCGCCGGTAAACTGCGGTAGAACATTTAAGATCTGCTCGCGCGTTATCATTGAGGCATCACGTTCACTGATCACAACGCCTTCACTGTCTGCAGTGTCGGTGCGAGTGCCCAGCTTGATCCGGGTGCGGTAAATCTTATCGGCATCCAGCAGGAACTGGGAAATCTTGGTCGCTTCGCCAAAACACAAAGGCAAAACCCCGGTAGCCAATGGATCCAGGCTGCCGGTATGTCCTGCCTTATTCGCGTTGAACAAGCGCTTAACTTCCTGCAGACAGGCATTCGAGCTTATGCCCTGCGCCTTATCCAGGATAATAATGCCGTTTATATCTCTGCCACGTGCTCTGCGTCGCTGCGCCACACATCACTCCTGCTGTCACCGAAATCGACTAGTGTTTGTGCTCGCTGTCTGCGGCGATAGCATGGTCAATCAATGAGGACAGATACTGACCTCGGGCGATGCTGTTGTCATAGCGAAAAGTCAGTTTAGGTATGATGCGCAGACTCATCTGCTTTGCCAGCAGAGTACGCAGATAACCAGCCGCCTTATTCAAGGCTTTCACACTTTCTTCTATTTCCAGTGCGTCCAGGCTGCCTTTGTTCACAGGCTCACCTTTTGGCTCTGTCTGTGCTTCAGTTTCAGCAGCAAGTACACCATCGACCGAGCCCATTACCGTGACATACACGGTGGCATAAGCCAGATCACGACTCACTTCAACGCCGGTTACGGAGACCATACCCACGCGCGGGTCATTCACTTCCGACTGTATCAGTGTCGCCAGCTCACGCTGTAACTGGTCAGCAACTTTTTTAACGCGTGGTGATACTTTTGCCATAATTCTTCCAGTTCAAACAACGCAAACCATTCCCGCCTCACTCATGTTACAGCGTACGGGCAATCTCAGTGGTTTCAAAAACTTCTATCTTGTCGCCAACACGCACATCGGTATAGTTCTTCACACCGATACCGCATTCCATACCATTGCGAACTTCACCGGCGTCATCTTTAAAGCGGCGCAGGGATTCGAGCTCGCCCTGGTAGATCACCACGTTATCGCGCAATACCCGAATCGGTTTGCTGCGATAGAGGGTACCTTCCACCACCATGCTCCCCGCGATCTGGCCAAACTTAGGTGAGTTAAAGACTTCTCGAACTTCGGCAACACCCAGAATATGCTCGCGCACCTCGGGTGACAGCATACCGCCCAGAATGGCTTTAGCATCATCAATGACATCATAAATCACGTTGTAGTAGCGCAATTCAAGACCTTCATTCTCAATCATCTCTTTTGCAGTCTTATCAGCACGCACATTGAAGCCAATAACCATGGCCCGCGATGTCGCCGCCAGATGTGCATCCGTCTCGGAAATACCACCAACACCGGCGGATACAATATTAACTTCAACCTCATCAGTTCCAAGTTTTCGTAGCGATGCTACGATCGCTTCCAAGGAACCACGCACATCAGTTTTCAATACCACATTCATTATGCCCATGTCCGCACGGCCAATTCCGGCAAACATTGACTCAACCTTATTGGTTTGCTGCAGCGCGGTTTTGTTTACTCTGTGACGTTCCCGACGGAATTGAGCAACTTCTTTGGCTTTCTTCTCGTCTGCCACTACCACAAATTCATCACCGGCTTCAGGTACACCGGTCAGGCCCAGGATTTCCACCGGAATAGAGGGGCCGGCTGACTTTATGGAACTACCAAGTTCATCAATGAGCGCTCGAACGCGGCCATATTCATAACCGGCCAACACCACGTCTCCGGTGCGCAGAGTTCCGTTCTGCACCAGCACTGATGCAACCGGTCCACGACCTTTGTCCAGACGCGATTCGATGACCACACCTTTACCCGGCGCATCGACAAACGCATGCAGTTCCAGCACCTCTGCCTGCAGCAGGATAGCTTCCAGAAGTTCATCTATACCGAGGCCGGAATGCGCTGACACTTGAACAAACTGTGTATCGCCGCCCCAACTTTCAGGAATAACATCGCGTGCTGCCAGCTCACTGGTGACGCGATCAATATCAATATCTTGTTTGTCGATTTTGGTAATGGCCACAACGATAGGCACTCCAGCGGCTTTAGCATGCTGAATGGCTTCCTCGGTCTGCGGTTTAACACCATCATCAGCAGCCACTACCAGCACCACCACGTCGGTTGCCTTGGCACCGCGCGAACGCATGGCGCTAAATGCCGCGTGACCGGGAGTATCCAGGAAGCAGATCATGCCGCGCTCTGTTTCAACGTGATAGGCACCAATATGCTGAGTAATACCGCCAGCCTCGTGAGCAGCAACTGCCGCTTTACGGATATAGTCGAGCAGTGAGGTTTTACCGTGATCGACATGACCCATTACGGTAACAACGGGCGCCCGGCTGACCGATTCCGCACCGCCGTCATAGGCAATGGATTCATACAGGTTTTCTTCAATGGCATCGGCAGACACGTAGCGGGCTTTGTGACCTTTTTCTTCAACGAGCAAGGTCGCCGTATCGCGATCAAGTATCTGATTAATAGTTGCCATGACGCCCATTTTAAACAGCATCTTCACAACTTCAGCAGATTTGATCGACATCTTCTGCGCCAGGTCAGTTACCAGGTTAGCGTCGCCGATGATGACGTCACGTGAAATAAATTCCGTAGGCTTCTCGAAACCATGCTGTTTCTGTCCGCGTGCTTTTGCTTTTTTCGCACCACCACGACGACCACGACCAGAATCAAATTCGCCCTCTTCGAGGACGAAATCATCTATACGGCCTTTAACCAGTTTTTTAGCGGGTGCTTTGTCTTTCTTTCTAAAACCTGATTTCTTTTCTTCATCTTTTTCTTCAGTGCCTTCTTTTCTGGCACCTCTAATAATTTCTTTTGGCGCACCTTTGTGCTTAGCCGCACCCTGTTCAGGTGTCTGCACCTGAGCTTCGAGAACTGCTTGAAGCACATCTGGCTCCGCTTCAGCTTTTTCCGGTGCGGCTTTTGCTGCTTCAGCAGACGCCGCTGCAGCAACTGTGGCATCCGGCGCTTCCGCAACTTCAGGAACGTGTGTTTCCAGCACTTCTGTTTCCAGCAGACCCTCAACTTCCTGCTGCTCTTCCTGTCCCGCAGGTGCTTCGCTGCGTTTCACATAGGTGCGTTTTTTGCGAACTTCCACACTGACTGTTTTGCCACGGCCATGCCCTGACGTCGTCTTCAGCGTTTCAACGGTTTTACGCTTCAAAGTGATTTTGCGGGGTGAGCTGTCGGTTGATTCCCCAGCACCATGACTGCGACGCAAAAACGACAACAAGGTATTTTTGTCTTCGTTGGAGATAGGATCTTCAGCTTTTGAATGGCCTAATCCTGCCTCTTTCACCTGGGAAAGAAGCCGTTCTACAGATACTCCAACCACTTTGGCAAAATCACCAACTGTTACATCTGCCATTTAAAGTACTCCTCGCGTTCTCGCTGCTAATCCTGGTTATCTCTTACACAAACCATGGAGCTCGGGCCGTCATTATAAGTTTACCGGCACGCTCTTCGTCCATGTCATCAATATCCATCAATTCATCGATAGATTGTTCAGCCAGATCTTCCATACTGCATATGCCTTTTTTACCAAGCGCCAGCGCCAGCGTTTCATCCATCCCTTCCATGGTTAGAAGGTCTGAAGCCAGATTTGCGTTTGATAAGCCCTCTTCGGAGGCTATAGCCTGGGTTAACAATGCATCTTTTGCCCGGTTGCGCAGTTCTTCAGCGATATCTTCATCGAAACCATCGATGTTTAGGATCTCTTCCAACGGCACATAAGCAATTTCTTCCAGCGATGTAAATCCTTCATTGACCAGGATCTCGGCAATGTCTTCATCAACATCAAGCTTGGAAATGAACATTTCTACAAAACCAGTGGTTTCCTGCTGCTGTTTTTCAGCTGCATCAGCCACACTCATTACATTGATTGTCCAGCCGGTAAGCTCGCTGGACAATCGGACGTTTTGACCGCTGCGGCCAATCGCCTGTGCCAGATTATCTTCTTCCACGGCAACGTCCATGGTGTGACTGTCTTCGTCCATGACGATGGAAGCCACCTCAGCCGGAGCCATTGAATTAATAACCAGTTGAGCTGGATTATCGTCCCACAGAATTATATCAATTCTCTCATTCGATAATTCGTTGGATACCACCTGGACGCGTGAACCGCGCATGCCTACGCAGGCACCTACTGGATCAATTCTGCCATCATTGGTTTTAACTACTATTTTGGCGCGTGAACCGGGGTCTCTGGCTGCGGCCTTTATCTCAATGACTTCTTCTGCTATCTCGGGTACTTCAATTTTGAATAATTCAATTAGCATACCGGGCGCGGTGCGACTGAGAAAAAGCTGAGGTCCACGAACCTCTGATCGCACATCCAGTAACAGTGCTCTGATACGATCACCGGTGCGGAAATTTTCACGCGGGATCATCTGATCACGGGATAACAGGCCTTCAGCATTATTACCAAGATCGACAATAACGCTATCGCGACTTACTTTTTTTACGGTGCCTGAAATAAGCTGGCCAACTTTATTTTTGTATTCGGCAATCACCAGATCGCGTTCGGCTTCGCGCACTTTTTGCACAATCACCTGCTTGGCAGTCTGCGCAGCGATACGTCCGAACTCTATGTTCTCGATTTTCTCTTCAATGACTGAACCCAGCTCAGCGGCGGGATCTTTTTCTTTAGCGTCGCTTAAGCTCATGTGTGCGGGCTTACCGGTAAATTCTTCATCAGGAACGACCGTCCATATCCGGAATGTTTCATACTCGCCAGTTTTGCGACTGACTTTAACCCGGCAATCGACATCATCTGTTTCGTGGCTTTTCTCAGCAGCAGTAGCCAATGCAATTTCAATGGCCTCGAAAATGACCTCACGTGACACGCCCTTCTCATTCGAGACCGCGTCCGCAACCATCAGAATTTCTTTACTCATCATAATAGTGTCACCTTAACTCTTGGATTCGCCGTTCCATTTTTTCAGTCTATTCAAAATACAATATTAGCTTTGTCCACAGCCGAAAACGGCAACACATGCGCTGCGCCATCGACCAGCAGACAGAGGTTTTCCCCATCTACTTTTTCCAGCAAACCTTTAAATCTTTTGCGGCCATTGAGAGGCATACGCAATCTAACATTTACCTGACTGCCTACATAGCTGGTGAATTGATTCAGGGTATACACGGGTCGGTCCATTCCTGGGGAGGAAACCTCAAGTGTGTATTCACCCGCCACTGGATCCTCAACATCAAAGATACTGCTGACTTGGCGACTGACTTTTTCACAATCTTCAATTGCTACGCCATCTTCTTTATCGATGTAGATTCTGAGCAGGCTGCGTTTTCCCTGCGGCATATGTTCAATGCCCCAGAGCTCAAGGCCCAGTGCATTCACTGCGGGCTCGATTAATTCAACTATAGACTTCTGGTCGCCAGTCAAAGTTGCACCATCACCTTTTTCTGCGCTTTCAGCTGCAGGTGTTATGCACTGGAAAAGCTTTTTTTACAAAAAAAAATGGGCCATTGGCCCACTCCTGAACTTACTTTCTGTGTCCTTCTTTCCCCGGCCTGAGCCAGAGAACCTATTCAGGGTATTGCCGTCATCGTCCGTCGCACACTGCACCAAGTAAAAAGCCCCATCAAGGGGCTTTTAGTACGTAATGCATTTGGTAGCGGGGGCAGGATTGAACCTACGACCTTCCCGGCTATGCCGCCTCGGTAGAGAGTAGAGCCCGTCGGGCATCTCTATTCGAAGCTCTTCACTTAATTGGTAGCGGGGGCAGGATTGAACCTACGACCTTCCCGGCTATGCCGCCTCGGTAGAGAGTAGAGCCCGTCGGGCATCTCTATTCGAAGCTCTTCACTTAATTGGTAGCGGGGGCAGGATTTGAACCTGCGACCTTCCCGGCTATGCCGCCTCGGTAGAGAGTAGAGCCCGTCGGGCATCTCTATTCGAAGCTCTTCACTTAATTGGTAGCGGGGGCAGGATTTGAACCTACGACCTTCGGGTTATGAGCCCGACGAGCTGCCAGACTGCTCCACCCCGCAATTAATCTTCAATTTCCGTTTGACTCTAAATCCTTGTCAGCCTTGGCTGGCGACCCCCTGACAATCAAATACTGCTTATGTCAGGGGTGCGAAGTATAGGCACTAAGCAAATAGACGTCAAGGGATCGCTTGTTACAGCGACATTATAATTGGTGCCGAAGGCGAGACTTGAACTCGCACGACCATGGGTCACTACCCCCTCAAGATAGCGTGTCTACCAATTCCACCACTTCGGCAAATCTTACTGCTGCGTTTCCGGAGCAACCACCGGAACATCCCCTGAATTTGGCGTCGGTTCAGCAATCTGTGGAGCGTCTCCCGGGACGTCCGTTGACAGCAACTGAGGATCAACCAGCGGCAAACCATCAATCATTCCGCCCGAGGTATTCTGTTTTGCAAATATTGCCAGAACCAGACTCGTTGCAAAAAATACAGTAGCGGCGACGGTTGTGGCACGGGTCAGAAAATTACCTGAACCGGCACTGCCAAATACGGTATTTGATGCTCCTGCACCAAACGCAGCGCCAGCATCAGCGCCTTTGCCTTGCTGAAGCAAAACCAGGCCTACAATGGCTATGGCGACGATAACGTGCACCACAATAATAATTGTTTCCATATATCAGCTCACACTGTTACAGATTGCTATAAATTCTTCCGCATTCAAGGAAGCACCACCCACCAGGCCACCATCAATATCGGGCTGGGATAAAAGTTGTTCCGCATTGGCCGCATTAACACTGCCGCCATAAATAATCTGTATCTGCGCTGCGATTATTTCATCTCTGGCAGCCAGAACGCTGCGGATATGTCGATGCATATCCTGGGCTTGCTCCGGGCTTGCGGTCCGCCCTGTCCCTATAGCCCAGACCGGTTCATAGGCAATCACAGCTGAAGCAAAGGAGGCAATCGTATTGTCTGCCAGCACCGCCTCAAGCTGAGCCGCAACAACTCGCTCGGCTTCGCCACTATCACGCTGAGCAAGAGTTTCGCCCACGCACAGAATCGGAACAAGCGACGCATTAAGCAATGCCGCGAATTTTCGGCTAATTACCTCGTCACTTTCTCCGAACAGCATTCTACGCTCTGAATGCCCGGTTATCACATAATTCACCGAAAATTCTTTAAACATTTCCGGAGCAATTTCGCCAGTAAATGCTCCAGAAGATTCAGAAGCGACATTCTGGGCTCCAAGCATCAGCCTGCTGCCGCTGATCAACTGTTCGGTCATGGGCACAAACAATGCAGGCGGACAGACTACAATATCAAGATTACTGCGTCCGGCACCAACACCTTCAACCAGCGAACGCAACAATGCTCGCACTGAGCGGCGCGAACCGTTCATCTTCCAGTTTCCAGCAATCAAATTTCGACGCATTTAATCTTCACCCCGCGTACCACAGACCCGGACTTGGACCTGGCTCCGGACAAACGGGGCGCCAATATAACCAGATTGCCTGCAGCTTGCAACTGCATCGCCATAATCAGGCAGCACCCTTTACAATTACATCGGCCAACTCGTGTGCCATGGTCGCCACCAGCAGTTGATCCTCACCCTCAATCATCACCCGGATTACCGGCTCTGTTCCTGATGCGCGCAATAATACTCTTCCCTGTTTACCCAGTCTGGCTTCAATATTCTTCACCGCCGTCCGGGTTGTCGCATGATCCAGCGCAAGACTGCGATCACTGACACGAACATTAATCATGGTCTGAGGCATCTTCTGCATTTTACTGCACAAATTAACCAGCTCAGTCTCGCCACCGACCATTGCCGCAAGCGCCTGTAATGCAGATACAATGCCATCACCGGTAGTGGTCAAGTCAAGACAAACAATGTGTCCCGAGGATTCGCCACCAAGACTCCAGCCTCTATTATTTAGCTCAGCCATCACGTAGCGATCACCTACATTGGTGCGTGCAAACGGTACATTTAACTTTTCAAGTCCCAGCTCCAGACCCAGATTACTCATCAGAGTACCGACAACTCCGCCGAATTCAATATTCCTGCGCAGCCGGTCACTGGCAATCACATAAAGTATCTCATCCCCGTCAACGATATTGCCCTTGTGATCCACCATGATCAGACGATCACCGTCACCATCAAAAGCGATACCGACATCAGCCTGCTGCGCCAGCACCTGCTCAACGAGCAATTCAGGCGACGTTGATCCGCAGTCTTTATTAATATTAAAACCATCCGGCGTCACGCCGATTGTCTTCACGCTGGCACCTAGCTCCTGAAAAACACTTGGCGCAATGTTGTACGTTGAACCATTCGCGCAATCGACAACGATTTTCAGACCGCGCAAATTAAATCCTGCAGGAAACGTGCTCTTACAATATTCAATATAGCGGCCACTGGCATCGGTAATTCGTGAGGCCTTGCCTATCGAGGCAGAATCAACAGTAGAGATTGGAGCTTCGAGATATTCTTCAATCGCAAGTTCTATTTCATCAGGCAGCTTACGGCCATCACCGGAAAAAAACTTGATCCCGTTGTCCTGAAAGGCATTATGCGAGGCGCTGATGACAATGCCGGCCTGAGCTTGAAAAGTCCGGGTCAGATAGGCGACCGCAGGTGTTGGCATCGGTCCCAGCAGATTTATGTCTACCCCTGCGGAGGTAAGGCCGGCCTCGAGCGCCGCCTCAAACATATAGCCGGATATGCGGGTATCTTTGCCGATCAGGATTTTGCTGCGTCCACGCTCGGATTTAGCGAATACTTTTCCTGCAGCCCAACCCAGCTTGAGCATGAAGTCCGGTGTAATCGGGTACTCACCGACCAGTCCTCTGATACCATCTGTGCCAAAATATTGTTTTTGAGTTTTAATTGTCATCACCACTTGTTCTATGTCACGGGTTAATTGCTCTAAACACCTTGATCGCATCCACTGTTGCAGCCACTTCATGACTGCGAATAACTTTAGCCCCCATCATTATCGCAAAAAAAGCGGCGGCGAGACTGCCTGGCAGTCGTTCTCCGGCTGGCTTATTGACGATATTTCCAATCATTGATTTCCTGGAAACACCAACCAGCAACGGCACACCGATTTTCCGGAAATGATTCAGATTCCGCAATAGGGTGAAATTCTGATCCAGGGTTTTACCGAAACCAAAACCCGGATCAATTAACAGGCTTTCCTTTGCAATTCCTGCAGCAAGGCAGTCCGCGACACGTTGCTCAAGGAAAGCAAAGACCTCTGCAACAACATCATCATAATTCGGCTGTAACTGCATATGAACAGGCTCACCCTTCATATGCACCAGGCAGGCTGCCACCCCGAGGCTGGCAGCCTGCTCCAGTGCCCCATCGCGTTGCAAGGCACGTACATCATTAATCATTACCGCGCCTTTGGATGCAGCCTCAGCCATGACCTGCGGTGTGCTGGTATCTACTGAAACAAGGGCTCCAAGGCGATCAGTCAGTGCCTCCACCACCGGAATAACCCGATCAAGCTCTTCCTGCACTGAGACTGCAGTAGCGCCAGGCCGAGTGGATTCACCGCCAACATCAATAATGGCGGCTCCATCACACAACATCTTCTGTGCAAACACCAGAGTCTTATCCAGCGAAATAAAAAAAACCCCTGACCCACCTTCCGCGCGCAGCCTGCCGCCATCGGAGAATGAATCAGGGGTTGCGTTCAGAATCCCCATTACCAGTGGTGACGACAGATCTATGCTGCGCTCACCTGCTTTCAATACTGATTGTTGCAATACTTTCCCTCTGCCATCAGCATCAATGTTCGCTGACAGGACCTCCAATCGGGCTGTCAGCCGCTCCCGAATCTTTGCCGCGGACCCTTGACCCCGTTCCTGAATCATCATTAGTCCAATCCGCAGGAGGGCGCGGCTTGCGACCATCCATAATGTCATTTATCTGTTCGGCATCAATTGTTTCGTACTCAAGCAATGCATCCTTCATGAGCTCAAGCTTTTCGCGATTCTCCTTGAGAATTCGCTCAGCCCGGTCGTAACATTCATCGATGATTCGTTTGATCTCTTCATCAATAATTTTCGCGGTCTCACCCGAGTGGGATTTTGCCGCAGATCCAGCTGAGCGACCCAGAAATACTTCGCCATCATCCTCTGCATAAGTCAATGGACCCAACTTCTCTGATAAGCCCCACTTAGTCACCATATTGCGCGCCATCTCGGTAGCCCGCTGGATATCATTCGATGCACCGGTGGTCACGCCCTCACTGCCCAGAGTCATCTGCTCAGCTATACGACCGCCATAAAGGCTGGATATACGGCTCAGAATGCCTTCTTTACTCAGACTGTAACGATCCTCTTCAGGCAGGAACATGGTCACACCCAGAGCTCGGCCACGTGGAATAATGCTGACCTTGTAAACAGGATCATGATCAGGAACCATTCGACCTACAATCGCATGACCGGATTCGTGATACGCGGTATTTGTCTTTTCTTTCTCTGACATGACCATTGATTTACGCTCAGCGCCCATCATGATCTTGTCCTTAGCTTTTTCAAATTCTTCCATCGCGACCAATCGCTTGCCACTGCGAGCAGCAAACAATGAGGCTTCGTTCACCAGATTAGCCAGATCGGCACCGGAAAATCCGGGCGTACCACGCGCTATCACTGAGGCATTGACGCGATCATCGATTGGCACTTTACGCATATGCACCTTGAGGATCTGCTCTCTGCCACGGATATCCGGCAGACCAACCACGACTTGGCGGTCAAAGCGGCCGGGGCGCAGCAGTGCCGGGTCAAGTACATCAGGCCGGTTAGTAGCGGCGATAACGATCACACCGTCATTGGCTTCAAAACCATCCATCTCAACCAGCAACTGGTTAAGAGTCTGTTCTCGCTCATCATGACCACCGCCCAGACCAGCGCCACGATGACGGCCAACAGCATCAATTTCGTCGATGAAAATAATACAGGGCGCCTGCTTCTTGGCTTGATCAAACATGTCACGCACGCGGGAAGCACCCACGCCGACAAACATTTCAACGAAATCTGAACCTGATATGGAGAAGAACGGAACTTTAGCCTCACCAGCGATTGCCTTGGCGAGCAGGGTCTTACCGGTACCGGGCTGCCCCACCATCAAAATACCCCGTGGGATACGAGCACCCAGGCGCTGGAATTTATCCGGCTCTCGCAGGAAATCAACCAGCTCTTTCACGTCTTCCTTCGCTTCGTCAACGCCTGCGACATCAGCAAAAGTGATTTTAATCTGATCCTCGCCCAGCAGCTTGGCCTTGCTCTTACCAAAGGACATCGGGCCGCCTTTGCCACCAGCACCACCGCCCTGCATCTGCCGCATAAAGAAAAAGAACAGCCCGATAATAATCAGGATCGGAAAGCTGGCCACCAGCAATTGCTGCCAGATGCTCTGGCGTTCAGGCTCTGAACCTACAATTTCGACATCATAATTGAACAGATCATCCATCAACTGCGGATCACCAATCATGGGAATAGTGGTGGTGAATTGACTGTTATCGCTGCGTCTTCCAGACACGGATATTCCAGCAATAACCACTGATTTAACCTGTCCGGCTCGCACCTCGCGGACGAATTCGGAATAGGTTACAGGGGATACGCCTGTATCCTGGTTAATATTATTAAAAACCGTCAGCAGCACTGCCGCAATTACCATCCACAAAAGTAGATTTTTAGCCATATCATTCAAGGGACATCCCCCTCAGTAAGTAAACTCGAATACACCAGAACAAAGGCTATACGGATAGTGCCCTATTTCCGCTCACAAATCAGTTCGCTTTAAATTTTTCGGGGCGTTAAACCCTTAAGCCAGCAATTTCCCGCTGGACCTTACGTGATGCGATCAGGGCTGCGCAGTTTGAGCACTTATCAAAGACCTTTGCAAACACAGATCCATTGCAACAGGAGCTGAACATATTGCCCGGTTCGAATTCACATCTACCGGGCACACACTTATATTGGGGCGACGGTCGATATTACAAGATCAACCTTATTATTGTCCAAGACTTGCACTAACGCTGGTATGTATTTCACGCAACGGGCTACAATATGTGTTCTCCGAATCCAGCTGAAATCCAGCTCAGGTCAATAATGCAAGTGCAACCCTATGAATGCTAAAACCAGCAAGACCAACCAGCCTGACCAAAAATATTTACGCACAGTTGCTCATTCACTGAGCCCGGTAGTTACTCTCGCACAAAAAGGCTTGACTGAGAACATCAGCAAAGAACTTAACCGAGCACTTAAACAGCATGAACTGATCAAGGTGAAGATACTTGCCTCCGATCGGGATTCTCGGCGCGCTTTGACTCAGGAGATATGTGATTTGACTGGTGCTGAACTGGTGCAGAGCATCGGCAGTGTCGCCGTCCTTTACAAAGCCGCTGACAAGCCTGATCCAAAATTATCCAATCTGCTGCGTTATAAATCTGCATAAGGGGCTGGCAAAGCCAGCATGACCGCTCTTAGGGCTGGAAAGCTATAAGTGATGAACGGCCCCAATCTCGTACTCAATGTCACCAACTGGTGCTTTGACAACGATATCTTCTCCAACTTTCTTGCCCATCATCGCGCGCGCCAATGGAGAGCCGACAGAGATTTTGCCGCCCTTTACATCAGACTCATCCTCGCCAACTATCTGATAAACAACTTCAACATCATTCTGCAGATTAATCAGCGTAACGGTGGCGCCAAACATTACCCGACCATTTTTAGGTATCTGAGTAATATCAATAACTTCTGAGTCGGCCAGTTTTCCTTCTATATCGTTGATCCTGCCTTCGCAGAAACTCTGCTGCTCGCGGGCGGCATGATATTCGGCATTCTCTTTTAAATCTCCGTGCTCTCTGGCTGCGGCTATCGCCTCAATAATTCGCGGTCGCTTTATGGTCTTGAGCTCATTCAATTCGGCTCGCAGTCGTTCGGCGCCACCGGTAGTCATTGGTACTTTTCTCATAACTTTCTCGCTGATTCCGCTTTTTGAATGCGGAAATAAAATCAGACAGCGATCAAATGAATGATCACTGTCTGAATAGGAATTTTAGGAACTTAAAACTTACAGGACAGATTTTAAAGCTGTGCGTGTAGTTCCTGAATCGTGTAAACCGACAGATTATCACCGAACACCAGCGCTTCACAAACCGCAAAAGCACTGGCAAGTGTCGTCGTACAAAATACATCATGCCGGAGTGCAGTACGACGAATTATCGAAGAGTCCGCAATCGCCTGTTTGCCTTCAGTCGTATTGACCACCAGCTGAATCTCGTCGTTCTTGATCATGTCGACGATATGAGGTCGGCCTTCGTTAACCTTGTTAACCCGCTTAACCGGCAGTCCAGCCTCCTCAATCACTGCGGCTGTGCCTGAGGTGGCAACCATCGAGAAACCAAGCCCGTGCAGCTTACCGGCAAGTTCAGGCACATGATGTTTGTCCGCATCACGCACACTGATAAATACCGTACCACTGGTTTTAATTTCTTCACCAGCACCCAGCTGCGATTTGGCAAAAGCTTCAGCAAAGGTTCGCCCCACTCCCATCACTTCTCCCGTAGACTTCATCTCAGGCCCAAGTATTGGATCTACGCCTGGAAATTTATTGAAGGGGAAAACTGCCTCTTTGACCGCAAAAGTTTTTGGAATGACTTCTCTAACAAAGCCCTGCTGCTGCAGAGTCTGTCCTACCATGCATCGAGCTGCGATTTTGGCCAGCGACACCCCGATACACTTTGACACGAATGGCACCGTACGTGAGGCGCGTGGATTTACTTCGATGATATAGACTTCGCCATCCTGATACGCGAGTTGGGTATTCATCAAACCAATTACGCCCAGTTCCAGCGCTAGTCTGGTGACCTGGTCACGGATAATATCCTGCACTTCAGCGGACAAATTATACGGTGGCAGTGAGCATGCAGAATCACCAGAGTGCACACCGGCCTGCTCAATGTGCTGCATGATCGCGCCTACTACAACCTGTCTGCCGTCACTGACTACGTCTACGTCGATTTCAATAGCCGCATTTAGAAAGTAATCAAGCAGCACTGGACTTTCGTTGCCAACCTTTACCATGGTGCGCATATAACGGCTGAGTTCTTCCGCGTTATACACAATCTCCATAGCTCGCCCACCGAGTACGTACGAAGGACGCACCACCAGGGGGTAAGATATTTTTTCAGCAGCGGCGATACTTCCTTCGACACTGCGCACGATACAGTTAGGCGGCTGCTTAAGTTCGAGTTTTTGAATCAAATGCTGAAAGCGTTCACGGTCTTCGGCACGGTCTATCGCATCTGCTGAGGTACCAATAATCGGCACCCCCGCATCCTCAAGACGCTGAGCAAGATTCAATGGGGTCTGGCCGCCGAACTGGACGATTACGCCCAGTGGCTTCTCCAGCATCACAATCTCGACCACGTCTTCAAAAGTGACTGGTTCAAAGTACAGGCGATCGGAAATATTGTAATCAGTGGAGACTGTTTCCGGGTTGCAGTTAACCATGATGGTCTCATACCCGTCTTCGCGCATTGCCAGCGCTGCATGCACACAGCAGTAATCGAATTCAATGCCCTGACCGATTCGGTTCGGACCACCGCCCAGCACCATAATTTTTTTGCGGTCACTGGGCAGCGCTTCGCATTCTTCTTCATACGTTGAGTACATATACGCAGTTGCCGATTCGAATTCGGCAGCACAGGTGTCAACGCGCTTATACACCGGTCTAACGCCGAGCGCATGCCGATGTTTCTGCACCTGCATTTCGGGGACTGCAAGTAGTGCGGCAAGCCGCGAATCCGAAAAACCTTTTTGCTTCAGTACAAACAATCTGTTCTTATCCAGATCAACAAAATCCATTGCACTGACTTTTGCCTCCTCGTGCATGAGATCTTCAATCTGCACCAGGAACCATGGATCAACTCCAGTCAATTCAGCAACCTTTTCCACGCTCCAGCCCTGACGGAAAGCATCGGCGATATACCATACCCGTTCGCCACCCGCATCCATCAGCTCGCGCTTGAGAATATCCATCGCATCGCTGAGCCCGGTATCCAGCACCGGATCAAAACCGCTCACACCTACCTCAAGTCCACGCAGCGCTTTTTGAATGGATTCCTGGAAAGTGCGACCTATTGCCATCACCTCACCCACGGATTTCATCTGTGTGGTGATACGATCATTGGTCTCCGGGAATTTTTCAAAGGTAAACCGTGGGATCTTGGTCACTACGTAATCGATCGAAGGCTCGAAAGACGCGGGCGTGATTCCTCCGGTAATTTCATTACGCAGCTCATCAAGCGTATAGCCGATTGCCAGTTTGGCAGCCACCCGTGCGATTGGAAATCCAGTGGCCTTGGAGGCCAGCGCCGATGAGCGTGACACCCGCGGATTCATTTCGATAACGACCAGTCGTCCAGTCTTCGGATCCATACCGAACTGCACGTTGGAGCCGCCGGTTTCCACACCGATTTCGCGCAGTACTGCGATCGCGGCATTACGCAGAATCTGATATTCCTTGTCAGTTAACGTCTGCGAGGGCGCGACGGTAATTGAATCGCCGGTATGAACGCCCATGGCGTCAAAGTTTTCGATCGTACAAACAATAATGCAGTTGTCTTTGGTATCGCGGACCACTTCCAGTTCAAATTCTTTCCAGCCAATCAATGACTCATCGATAAGCAGTTCATTATTAGGAGAAAGCTCCATACCTCGGGTACAGATTTCGACAAACTCTTCTTTGTTGTAAGCAATCCCACCACCGCTGCCACCGAGCGTAAACGAAGGTCGGATGATGCAGGGAAAACCTACCTTATCCAGCGCCACATAGGCTTCTTCCATATTGTGCGCAATACCGTGCACAGGAGTAGCAAGCCCGATTGATTTCATTGCCCGGTCAAACAATTCCCGGTTCTCGGCTTTGTCAATCGCCTCGCAGCTGGCACCAATCAATTCAACATTGTATTTGGCCAGCACCCCGTGTCGATTAAGATCCAGGGCACAGTTTAATGCAGTCTGTCCGCCCATGGTTGGCAGGATCGCATCAGGGCGTTCTTTGTCGATAATTTTTTCGACAATTTGCCAGGTAACCGGCTCGATATAGGTGGCATCGGCCATCGCCGGGTCGGTCATGATAGTTGCCGGATTGGAGTTAACCAGAATGACGCGATAACCTTCTTCGCGCAGGGCCTGACAGGCCTGGGCTCCCGAATAGTCAAACTCGCATGCCTGCCCGATCACAATAGGGCCGGCGCCCAGTATGAGAATGCTTTTGATGTCAGCTCTTTTTGGCATATTCCAACCGTTGTCTCTGTTGCAGAAAGCCCATCAAGAGCTTCGGATTATCGTTCAGCAGTTGCGCTGGGGTAGCGCAGAGCACTGCAGATTCTATGTATTCCTGCGCGTTGCCATCAATTCCATAAAGTGGTCATAAAGCGGCCCCAGATCATGCGGACCGGGACTCCCTTCCGGGTGTCCCTGGAAACTGAAGGCGGGTTTATCTGTGCGTTCTATACCCTGCAATGTACCATCGAACAGCGACTTATGAGTGGCGCGCACGTTGGCCGGCAAAGTGGCCTCATCAACAGCAAAACCATGATTCTGGCTGCTGATCAACACGGATTTGTCCCGCACATTTTGAACGGGGTGATTAGCTCCGTGATGCCCAACACGCATTTTCAACGTCTTTGCACCACATGCAAGCGCCAGCAGTTGATGGCCCAGGCAGATACCAAACACGGGAATATCCGTATCCAGGAATTTGCGAATGGCGGTAATTGCATAATCACAGGGGGCAGGATCTCCAGGACCGTTCGAAAGGAAAATACCATCTGGATTCATTGCCAACACTTCTTCAGCAGGAGTCTGTGCAGGTACAACGGTAACGCTGCAACTTCGTTCAATCAGCATGCGCAGGATGTTGGTCTTAACACCAAAATCATAAGCAACTACTTTAAATGGCTGATCGTGCTTTGGTTCGCCATGACCGACGCCCCAGTGCCAGACCCCTTCACGCCATTCATAAGGCTGTTTGGTTGATACCACCTTCGCCAGATCCATGCCCTTTAAACCAGGGAATTTCTGCGCCTGGTCGATCGCAAACTGCTCGCCCTTTTCTGCCAACTCAGATCCGCTTAACAGGCAGCCATTTAAAGGCCCTTTGTCGCGCAGAAGACGAGTCAGACGACGAGTGTCAATGCCAGCTATGGCGACTACATTACGCTGTTTGAGGAAGTCATCCAGGGTCTGCTCATTGCGCCAGTTGCTGGCAAGCAGAGGAAGATCACGTATAACCAGACCGGAAGCCCAGACATTATCAGATTCATTGTCCTCGGCATTGGTGCCGGTATTACCAATATGGGGATAGGTCAGAGTAACTATCTGCCTGGCGTAGGACGGGTCAGTAAGGATTTCCTGATATCCGGTCATAGCTGTGTTGAATACGACTTCCCCACTGGACGAACCGTGGGCACCGATGGCTTTGCCACGAAATATACTGCCATCTTCCAAGGCCAGAACCGCTGGACTATTCAATGCACTCTCCCCAAAAACGTAAAGTCCGGGTGTAAAAAAACGGAATGAAACGTGACGCCTCATTCCGCTTTTTTGTGAATCCCGTGTTGCGCTCAGTTATATTCATACTGAGGCTGCATTCTACGGGAATGATGGGTTGGCTGTCTACGCCAGCAAAGCATCAGCAGCAGGTAAAATTCACGCTCAACTCACAAACCTGGGGACGGCGAAGGTTTCAGCCCTAACACATCGTCAATTGAATACAAACCAGCAGATTTATCAGCCAGCCATACGGCTGCGCGCACAGCGCCTTTAGCAAATGTCATCCGGCTGCTGGCCTTATGGCTGATCTCCACACGCTCTCCCAGGCCTGCAAATATAACAGTGTGCTCACCAACGATATCGCCAGCACGCACCGTAGCAAACCCAATCGTCTGCCTGTCCCGTTGTGCGCCTAAACCTTCGCGCCCATAGACAGCCACATCGCTGAGCTTGCGACCAAGCGCCTCAGCGACTACTTCGCCCATGCGCAGAGCAGTGCCCGAGGGCGCATCTTTTTTATCGCGATGATGAGCTTCGACTATTTCTATATCAACGTCATCACCAAGCACAGAGGCAGCCATTTGCAGTAGCTTCATGCAAAGATTAACCCCGATGCTCATATTCGGTGCAAACACTATTGGGATTTCTTTGCCCGCTGCAGCGATCAGGTTTTTCTCCTGATCACTAAAACCTGTCGTCCCGATAACCATGCTCTTACCATGCCGCTGGCAAAAAGTCAGATGTTGGAGACTGGCCTGCGGCGTGGTGAAGTCAATCAGAATATCGAACTGCTCATGCACCAGCTCAAGATCGGCAACGGCATAAATTGACAATGCCCCAGAGCCAGCCAGCAAACCGATGTCCATGCCCAAGGACGGATCGTTCTCCAGAGTAGTTCCGACAGTTACCTGCGCTGGCACATTGTCCTGACCGACTGCTTCGACCAATGTCTTACCCATGCGTCCGGCAACTCCAGCTATTGCTATTCGTATCATATCAGCACCCTGGCTCAGTCTTGTGTGCGCGCAAGTATACCGGTCGCTGCCGCACAGCCAAAACTAAATCATTTCTTATATGCTGATCAGTCCGGGTCCAGTATGTAACGAAGTTACTCAGTAGATCCAAAAAGCTTGATGCTCCGTAGCTAATTAGGCACACTTAATCATGATTACTGCCCTGTTTAACAACCCACACGGAAAGAAATGAGCGACGCACCGGTCTTAAACCTTAGCAAGCAAGAACGATACGAGGCGCTGGTTGACGCTTTATACCAGGATGTCTTTCGGTATGGCTATTGGCTGTGCAAAAACCACGCATTGGCTCAGGATCTGGTTCAGGAAACATTTTTACGCGCATGGCGGTCTCTGAACAGTCTGCAGAACGATAAAGCCGCAAAGGCCTGGTTGTTCACCATATTGCGACGTGAAAATGCCAGGCTCTATGAACGTTATCGACCGGAGCTGGTCGATATTGAGGATGTCGCGATAGCAGACGCCGATGAAGAGACGCCAGAAGAAAACATGGACAAGGATTTACTGCATGCCGCCATTATGAAACTGGAGGCAGAATACAGGGAACCGCTGTTACTGCAGGTGATAGGTGGTTTCAGTGGTAAAGAAATTGCAGAAATACTGGATTTAAACAGCAACACGGTAATGACTCGATTGTTTCGTGCACGCAGCAAACTAAAGGAAGTATTTATTCCGGGTATAGATGATAAGTTGGGTATCGATGAGACAGATTCAGATGATAAACAACACAACCGGTGAAGCACTGACCTTAAAATTCAATACAAAAAAAACGAGAGCTACAGCCACGATGAATGACCTGGAATTCAGAAAACATGCTTATTGTAATCCTTTTGACGAGACCACCGAATTCGTCGAGGCCAGTAAGTCCACCCCCGAACGCTCCCGTTTTGTAGCAGACCTGCGAGCACTTGATAAAAGAGTTGGCGACGTTGTAAATAAAACTCGGGTACCCGCTGATCTGGCAGACAGGTTAAAACATCTGGCTGCAATTGATGTCACTGCTGCCCCCAATACTTCAGCAACTGTTAAGAGAGTCACTCCTCGCTATATGGCACTGGCGGCCAGTCTCGTGGTTGCTGTCGGCCTTACCCTGTCACTGCTGCCATCCTCGGGGCCAAATGCCCAGGACATGGAATTCCATGATCGTATGCTCAGCCATATTTATATGGAAGAACCCCGATTCGAGGCAGATAGCAATACCAGCTGGCGGCAGGTCAGTGAGATTATTGAGTCTAATGGTGGTCATTTTAAGGAAGATGACAGGACCAGGGCCCTGCGCATTAAATTCGTTAAGAACTGCGGGCTTTCAACGGACGAAGACGCTGCTCATATCGTGCTCGAAGGTTCAAAGGGCGCGGTTCAAGTGCTACTGGTAAAAGGCAGTGCAGTATCCTCCACGTTCCAGCTCAAAGACCAGCGTTTTGCCGGTCGCGTCATGCCTCTGGGTACAGGAACGCTGGTCATAGTCGGCGAGAAGGACGAACCGCTCGATGGGGTTCAGAACCTGATCACAGAAAACTTCGAGTGGGATATCTGACTGCTAGCCGCTGGTGGGTTTGATTTTTGAGATCCACCAGCAGCAGCTTTAAAATAAATCTGCGCTCATCGCCATTACGGTTTCGCTGCCTGAACTTATCTCTTCTGCCAGTGACTTATAACGCGGCAGCAGGCGCGCCATAAAGAACCGCGCAGTCATCAGTTTCGCTTCATAGAACCCGGTCTCGCTGCTGCCTGCAGCCAACGCCACCTGCGCCGCTTGGGCCATGCGCGCCCACATGTAGCAATACAGAACCAGGGTCAGCAAATCCAGATAGGCTACTGAGGCAGCACCCACTTCTTCGGGTTTTTGCGCGGCAGATCGTTTGATCAAATCGGTTGTAGTCTGCAGACTAGCCAGTGCCTCGCCTAGCGGACGAGTAAATTCACTGAGTTCGTCCGCTTTATTCGCTGCCAGATAATCACTGATCTCAGCCGTTAATACGTTCAGCAGTCCGTCACGATCATTAACCACCTTGCGGCCCATCAGGTCCAGGGCCTGAATGCCATTGGTTCCCTCGTATATCTGCGCGATACGCGTGTCACGCACATGCTGCTCCTGTCCCCATTCACGCACATAACCATGCCCGCCAAGTACCTGTTGTCCCAATACACAGGCTTCAAAGCCACGATCGGTGAAGGCGGCTTTGGCTACCGGAGTCAGCAGCGCAACCAGTCTCGCAGCTCTGGCCCGGGCGTCTTCATCGTCATGAAAATGGGCAATATCCAGCTGGCTGGCTACATAGCCAGCCAGCGCCCGCGCAGCTTCTGTATTAGCACGCATGGTCAGCAGCATTCTGCGCACATCCGGGTGAACCAGCAGCGGGTCGGCTGCCTTATCAGGCGCAACCGGACCATTTGCCGAGCGACCCTGGACACGTTCTTTAGCATAAGCTGCTGCGGTCTGGTACGAGGCATCACCGGCACCAAGACCCTGCAAACCAATAGTCAGCCGCTCATAATTCATCATGGTGAACATGCAGGCCAGGCCCTTATTAATCTCGCCCACCAGATACCCCTTCGCTCCATCAAAGTTCATTACGCAGGTTGCCGAACCTTTAATTCCCATCTTGTGCTCGATTGATCCACAGGACACCGGATTACGTTCACCCGACTCACCTTTTTCATCAAGCAGAAACTTGGGCACCAGAAACAAAGAGATGCCCCGTGGCCCGGCTGGCGCATCAGGTAATTTTGCCAGCACCAGATGAATAATATTTTCAGTCAGATCATGTTCACCGCCAGTGATAAACATTTTAGTGCCGCTGACCAGATAGCTGCCATCGGCCTGTGGTTTAGCACGGGTCTTGATGATGCCCAGATCTGTGCCCGCATGCGGCTCGGTCAGGCACATCGTGGCGCTCCAGCTGCCATCGTAAAGTCTTGGCAGGTAAGCCTGCTTTAATTCATCAGTGGCATGACGCGCCAGGGCCAGTGATGCGCCTGCACTTAGAACGGCATACAGCGCCAACGAGCTATTGGCTGCCATAATCATTTCTTCAAAGCAGACCGCAAGGATTTTAGGCATACCCTGGCCACCGTAAGCGACATCACCGGTCAGGCCAACCCAGCCACCTTCGGCAAAAGTACGATAGGCTTCCTTAAAACCCGTTGGCGTAGTCACCCGACCTTCAGAAAAGCCGCAACCTTCCTCATCGCCACTGCGATTAAGGGGCGCCAGCAGATTAGCCGCAACTTTGCCGGCCTCCTCAAGAATCGCAGATACCAGCTCCGGGGTAACCTCAGCCGTGCCCGGCATACTCGCAAGCAGCTTGTCAGCCCCGAGAACTTCGTTAAGCACAAATTGCATGTCTCGTACTGGCGCTTTATATGCTGACACTGCTGATCTCCAGAATGGTTCGATACGCTGTGATACGTAGAGAAGCGATTATAAGATTTTAAGATGAGAGAGGGTGGTGGATAAGTTACCGAGCATTGACGTTAACGTCAATTGGTTAAACAGTGCCCGATGTAAGGGCGCAGCGTGGACAAATTTGTTCTCCACCTGTGCTTTCCTGCATCTGTGGCTATACTTTCATTACCAGATTGCTACCAATCAGGTTTTAAAGTGACGATATTTCCTCATAACTGCATTGTCTGCACTGCCCCTGTGCATACCCGGATCAGCCTCTGTCGCAGTTGCGAGGAGCAACTGCCCTGGCAGCCGCCCGGATGCCGATACTGTGGAATCATGTTGACGCATGCCGACGACAGCTCAAGTGTTTGCGGTAAATGCCAACAGGCTCTGCCAGCATTCGACAGCTGTCATGCGCTTTTTGAATACTGCTCGCCTGTTCAGGAATTGATTAGCAATTTCAAGTATCGGCACCAGTTCGCCCCAGGAAGAGTGTTCGGTCAGTTGCTGATGCAAGCCTTCAAACGTCACTATGAAGACAGGCTGCTTCCAGAACTGCTGATTCCCGTGCCTCTGCATAAGCGACGTCTGCAGCAGCGCGGGTTTAATCAATCTGCGCTGCTGGCAAAAGAAATCAGCAAAAACTGCAGCATTCCCACGGATACCCGTACCTGCATCAGGCAGTTTTCTACACCGGCTCAACGCGGGCTTAATGCCACAGATCGAGCCCGAAATATATTCAATGCTTTCAGTGTAAACAGCAGCGTTGGCAGACGTTCCATGCCTGATCGGGTTGCAATCATTGATGATGTGGTTACCACAACGGCAACTGTTAATGAGTTAGCGTGGACCTTACGCCAGGTTGGGGTTCGGGAGATCGATGTCTGGGCACTCGCCCGGGTAAACTGAAAGAGAGTGGTCCTTGCGCAAACTACCGGGGGATTTACTGGAATCGGTATTTTCTAGAATTGGTATTTGATAGTTCCGTAGGCCATACGTCCGGTTTTTTCTGTCGCAGGATTAACATCCAGCAACAGTCCGGCACGTTTATCCAGCACACTGCGCAGACCCACCGATATAACGGCGTTACCCTGCTTACCTGCCTTTAGGGTATAGCCATACTGTAAATCCAGAGTCGTTAAATTTCCGACCAACTCATTGAGTTCTTCAACATTTATTCTGCCGACATCTTCAAATTTATCGGTGTAATGGGTCACCGCTGAGGCAGTGTGATTACCAATCTGCCAGGTGAGCGTAAGGCTGCTCTGAATTTCTGAACCCAGTGTTGGCACAGGCGACTCATTCAAAGGCGTCAGGCTGGCGTCACGCAGGCGTTCAGAGTTTTTCTGATCGTAGAAATAGGTCGCTTTGGTACTGACAATGAACTGTCCGAAACGAGGCGATTCCCAGACATAAGAGGCGCTCAGATCAATACCCTGAGATTGCGTGTCATCAGCAAAGGGGAGTTCAATGGTGCCATCGACAGTATCGTCAATGAACAAACGTGGTCCAAGGCTCGCCGCTCGCTCTATGGGCAACTGCAGATTCAGTATGGTCTCAGGCTGTGACTGCCAGGCATCAGCACGCAGAGCGAATCCATCAACTGGAGAATACTTTATACCAAAATTAAAATTTACAGCCTCTCCCACCGTGCCATCACTTAATGGCTGCACCGCCGAACTGCGGTTGATCGAAAAAGTCTGAGGGTTAAGCAGAGATTCTATGGAGGCATCACGGAGAGCAAAAGGAATTTCTGTCTGAGCAGCAACATTACCAATACATACAAATCCAAGCACTAACGTGCTCAGTATCCTGTTGTATTTATTGGCTTGAGCATAGCTCACAGCATATCTCCTTGTTTTATGTCAGGCATTCTATCGTGGATGGCTTAGTGCTTATGTGCGGTGTAATACCGAACATCAAATAATTATTCGTACAGCAGCCCAACAGAACAGCAAGTATACACGCGCAATAAAATCAGTACAGGGACAGGATCACAATATTGCAATAAGTAACATCAGCACAGAAGCCGCACCATTCCCTGCGCCTTCGTCCGGCTCAGTAACTGAACCACAGAATAGCTTTGACCTGGAAATATATAGTCAGGTGCAATTTCAGCCAGTGGCTGCAACACAAACTGCCGCTGCGTGGCGCGCGGGTGCGGCAGCGTTAAAGTGTCTGACTCCACCCGTTCGCGACCATAGGCCAGAATATCCAGGTCTAGCGGGCGCGGCGCATTAATGTCGGAACGATGCCGGCCAAACTCATCCTCAATATTTTGTAACTTTTGCAAAAATGTTGTTGGATCAAATTCGGCATACGCGAGCAAAGCAGCCACGGCATTTACAAATACCGGAGAACCCGGCGGGCATTCCAGTGGATCGGTTTGCCAGAGCGATGATACCGCCAGTGGCTGAGAACTCAATTTCCTAAGTCGCCCGAACGCCTGCAGGATGTTTTGACTCGGGTCGCCATAGCGTGAAGTCAGATTGGATCCTAACGCTATGAATACCAGTCGCTCCCTGTCCGCCGTCGAAAAATCAGCAATGGTATTTTTGCGAGAGCTCATGCACCGACTCGATAAATACCTTCACATTGTCTGGATCGACTTCAGGCGTAATTCCATGCCCAAGGTTAAACACATGACCATTACCATGGCCGTAACTTTCCAGAATCAATGCAATCTCGGCACGAATACTGGCCGGTGAGGAATACAGAATTGATGGATCCATATTACCCTGCAACGACACTTTACTACCGATGCGGGCGCGAGCTTTGCCAATATCTATCGTCCAGTCCAGTCCGACACAATGGGCGCCACTGTCTGCAATATCTTCGAGCCACAAGCCGCCGTTTTTGGTGAACAGGATAACCGGCACCGGCACGCCATCAACTTCTTTGGTCAGACCGGAGACAATTTTTCGCATATAAGCCAGCGAGAATTCTTTATAAGCATGGGTGGACAAAATGCCGCCCCAGGTATCGAAGATCTGCACGACCTGAGCGCCAGCTGCAATCTGAGCGTTAAGATACGCCGTAACTGCGTCTGCCAGTTTATCAAGCAGGCGATGCATCACCTGTGGCTGATTAAACATAAAGGATTTAGCCACTCTGAAATCTTTACTGCCACTGCCTTCAATCATGTAAGTGGCCAGTGTCCAGGGACTGCCGGAAAATCCAATTAAGGGCACTGAACCGTTTAACTCCCGGCGAATCAGCGAAACCGCATTGGTCACATAGCTGAGCTCATCAGCCATGTTCAGCACCGGCAGCGCTTCCACATCAGCCTCAGTGCGCAAAGGCCTTTTGAATCGAGGTCCTTCACCTTCGCTGAAATACAGTCCCAGACCCATGGCATCAGGGATGGTAAGAATGTCGGAGAACAGAATCGCAGCGTCTAAAGGGTAACGGCGCAAGGGCTGCATGGTAACTTCGCAGGCCAATTCCGGAGACTGGCACAGACTCATGAAATCGCCGGCTATTTTGCGGGTTGCGCGATACTCAGGCAGATACCGCCCGGCCTGACGCATCATCCATACTGGCGTAACATCTACATCCTGTCCGAGCAAGGCGCGCAGAAATCTATCATTTTTCAGGGAGGCCAACGGTAATTCCTCTTCAGTCTATCGGGGCGCTCATTCTACACATCAAATCAGCCGAGGCACAAACGCGCACCGGCTGACAATGTCTGGTCCAGCAGTCTGCGTTCCACCGAAGCGCCGACCACGGCTTCGCCGATACTCTTAAGCAGTATGAAGCGAACTCTGCCATCCTGTACTTTCTTATCAACAGACATCAGACGCATGAAGTCTTCTGCCGTCATCTGTGCAGGAGGTGCGACCGGCAGACCAGCGCTCGCTATCACATTACGAATACGGACTGCTTCTGCTGCGCTTAGCCAGCCCAGCCGCATCGAAAGGTCAGCCGCCATCACCATGCCTGTCGCCACCGCTTCGCCATGCAGCCAGACGCCGTAACCCATCGCTGTTTCAATGGCATGCCCAAAGGTATGGCCAAGATTTAACAGTGCGCGTACGCCGGACTCTTTTTCATCAGCCGCAACAATGCGGGCTTTTTCTTCACAGGAAATTTTCACTGCATGGGTCAGTAGAGTTTTATCGCCATTCAGCAAACCGTAAATGTTCAGCTCCAACCAGTCGAAAAATATGGCATTCCCGAGCAGCCCATACTTGATCACTTCAGCGATGCCTGCCTGCAATTCGCGGACCGGAAGCGTACCGAGCACAGTAGTGTCCGCAAGCACACACTGAGGCTGATAAAATGCGCCAATCATGTTCTTGCCAAGCGGATGGTTGACGCCGGTTTTACCGCCTACTGATGAATCAACCTGCGCCAATAAGGTGGTGGGAATCTGGATAAAGTTGACGCCACGCTGATAGGTTGCCGCCGCGAACCCGGTTATATCACCGGTGACACCGCCACCAAGCGCTATCAGTGTGGTGCCGCGCTCATGGCGGTCGGCGAGCAGCTTGTCATAAATCAGGTTGACGGTGTCCAAGGTCTTGAATTGCTCACCATCCGGTAAAATTATTTCGCTGACCTGCAGATCATGCAGCATCAGCTTGACTGTATTCAGGTAGAGTGGCGCGACCATCTCGTTACTGACCACCAGCACCCGCTTGCCGTTAATATGCCGACGTAATAGATCCGCCTGTGACAACAGATTTTCACCGATATAGACAGGATAGCTGCGATCACCCAGATCAACATTTACGATAATCGTATCAGTTGCCGTCATGATCTTCATTTTCGCTGGCCGATGAGGAAGGTTCAACCCTGTTCTGCGCCTGCAACAGGGTCATGATTTCAGACACAACATAACGCGGACTGCGGCGACTGGTATCGACAGTTAAATGCGCCGTCTCCTGATAAAGCGGTTCGCGGATGCCGATCAGTTCTTTGATTTTTGCCAGGGGATCATCAGTCTGCAGCAGAGGCCGGTTCTTATCTTTACCGGTTCGCTCCATCTGCTGAGCAACCGAGGCCTTCAGATAAACCACTGTGCCTCGATCATGCAGAGATCTGCGACTTTCAGCGGAGAGAATGGCACCACCACCGGTAGCCATAACGATATTCTGCCGTTGTGTCAGGATGTCAATCATGCGTGCTTCTCTGATACGGAAGCCCTGCTCACCTTCAACATCAAAAATCCAAGGGATATCAGCACCAGTTACCTTCTCGATTTCCCGGTCTGAATCGAAAAATGGCTTATTCAGCCGCAGGGCCAGCAATCGGCCGATGGTACTTTTACCAACACCCATCGGCCCAATCAGGAAAACATTCTGGTTAGTGTGCATTTCGCGTATCTGTTCCTGCCGAATTATGCAGCGGCAAATAAAGGGCGCCATATAACCAGCATCAGTCACGAAAAACAAGCATTGCAATCAAGCAGACGAGACTTCGATGCCTCAATACCCGCCGTACTGCCCGCCGTTCATCGGGCATTCAATTCAGCAATAATTCTCGGGGTAATGAAAATCAACAGCTCGGTCCTTCTGCTGGAGTTATTAGTCCGCTTAAACAAACGTCCCAGATAAGGTACATCGCCAAGCAAAGGGGTTTTGGTCTCAATGGAAGTAATCTCTTCTCTGAATACCCCGCCCAGCACAATAGTGTCGCCATTTTCGACCAGCACGCTGGTATTAACAGAATTGGTGTTAATCGCTGGCACATTTCCACTACTATTTGCCACAGAATCCTGGTGAATGTCTAACTGCATGATGATTCGTCCATCCGGAGTAATCTGCGGCGTTACTTCCAGCGACAGCACCGCGTCAACAAATTCAGTGGTAGATCCACCCGCAGTGCCACCTGCCTGTGCCTGGTAAGGAATACGCACTCCGGATTGAATAGTCGCAGTTACTTTATCCTGAGTAGTCACTTTAGGGCGCGCAATAACCTCGCCATTGCCGCTGCTTTCCAGCGCAGAAAGTTCCAGCTCGATCAAACCACTGTTACGTGCAAAACCAATGGAGAAGCTTGATGCATTATCGCTTTCAACCCCCAGGTCAACGGACAACGCACCTGGGAAAGTGATCGTGCCAACAGGTATCGGTATACTGGCGATAGCCTGTGCAACCAGCGCACCTATCAGACTGGGTTCAGTGCCCGCTTGCAAAGCTGCCAGCCGTGCCCTTTCGCCGGCATTCAATGCCTCTTGGATAGCTATGCTTTCCGCAACGCGATTATTCTGCTGCTCCAGTGTGGCGCCCTGACTGCCACCGTAGCGAAAGCCATTGTTGCTATCTGTGCGTCCGGCACCGCCCCAACGAATTCCCAGTTCCCGGCCAAAGTCTGTGGAGACATTAACAATACGGGCCTCGATCAATACCTGCCGGACGGGAACATCCAGTCTCCTCAGTAATTCACGAACCTCTTCAAGTTTTTCTGTGACATCACGAACAATGATGATGTTTGTGCGCGGATCTACGGTTGCCGTCCCACGCTCAGAAAGAATGCCCCGTGGTGCAGCGCCTGGCACTAACGCAGAGGGATCGGCGGACGCAGCCGCCGCGCCCGGTCCGGATCCAGTATTTGCACCGGTCAGCAATGTCAGGATATTGCTCGCTTCGGCATAATTGACCTGCACATACTCTGTGTGCAGCGGTGCCAGCGCCCGTGCCTGTTTTTCTGCGGCCAGCGCCTGCTCTTCCTGGATAGCCATTTCACTGGCGGGTGCCACATAGAGCACGTTACCTACCAGGCGCCGGTCAAGTCCACGCGATTGGAGCACCAGATTTAAAGCCTGATCCCAGGGAACATTCTGCAGATTGAGTGTGATATTGCCATTAACCGAATCACTGACTACCAGATTGAAATTATTCTCATCAGCCAGTATCTGTAAAACAGAGCGTACATCGATATCCTGAAAAATCAGCGATACATCTTTACCGGAATACGCTGCGGCCGCATCGGTTTCGGAAGCCGGCACAACTGCTTTAATGCTGACTGTATACTCTGTACCAGACTGCCACGCTACATAGTCGTATTCTCCACCCACATCCAGAACGACTGAGGCATTACCCAGCTGTGGCAATACGTCAACCGTGTTTACCGGTGTTGCAAAGTCAGTAACATCAAATCTTCGATTCAGCCGCTCAGGCACCTGTACACCTGCAAATTCCACAGATAAACGGCGCCCCACTCTGTCGATGCTGCCGGTGGTCCCAGTGTCGGTCAGCGAGATAGTGAGCTGTCCCTCACCGGTCTGGCTATTACGCTTGAAGGTCACCTCGCTAAGTGCATTACCTGTATTGGCAGGAAAAACTGCCGCTGCGGGGCTGGAAGCGGCAGGGGATGAAGGTGTACCCGCACTCGATGCGGCAACCGGAGCGGAATCATTGCCAAGATGGATAATCATGGTATTGCCATCAATTCGGGTGTTGTACGCGACTGCTTCGCGCAGATTAAAAACCAGTCGGGTACGGTCGCTGGTTTCCAGTACCATCACACTTTGGGCATTATTAGATTCGATCGCGAACTGCCGTTGTCCAAGCTGGTTTTGGACACCAGCCAAGTCAATGGATACACGGGCAGGACTGTCAAGTACAAATCCTGTGGCCACCGGCGGCTGGTCGTTAAAATCCAGTCGCACCTCGATGCTGTCGCCGGGCAGATTCGCGAAAGCGATGCTCTGCAGCGTTACCGGCTGCTGCGCCTGCGCAAGAGCACATCCTGAACAGGCAAGCAATGCCAGCACATACATTTTGACAGACATATTCATACCTCAAGAACCTTTAACGTTGCAGTGCCAGTGTGCGTGGTCGTTCAACCCAGCCACCGTCACCGGACGGAACAATTTCAACCAGATCAATTTGCGTCGGACTCACAGCAAGCACCCTGCCGTGGTTTTTGCCCATATAGACCCCTGCAGGCACTCGATGAATCAACCAGCTCGGATCCCGAACCAACCCTATATAAGTGTTGTCTCGCGATAACATTCCAACCATGACGAGCTCAGTTAACGCGAAATTCTCAAGCGCCTCGCGCACCCGGTTTTCATTCGGTCGCACCGTGTTTCCCTGTTGGCCAGCTTCGCGCATCCGCACGGTAAGTGGCACATCGAATGGACTACGCATTGCGGCTGCACTATAGGTAAAAGCCTCATAAGGGAGGAAGGTGGGCGTCGGTTCAATCCCCCCTCCAGGCCGCAGGGTAACATCAACAATATGTCTTTGCAGCTCAGCCATATCACTTGTATCTGAGCAGGCGGTGAAGGCACAGACCAGCAGAGCAAAACCCATGCGGGGCAAAGATGGATGATGGATTGTTGAGGGTCTGGACATTTTTGCTCTACTCCTCATCAGTTCGGTAGCGATAAGTTTTCGCGGTAATTACCATTTTCAGAATACTGCGATCAGTGCCAGCATTAATTTCAAAATCGTGCAGCGTTACAATACGAGGCAGACTGGCGACGCCACTGACAAAAGTAGCAAAATCATGATAGTTGCCGAGCACTTCAACCTGGATAGGTTGCTCAACATAAAACTCCTGCGGAGATTCCGCATCCAGTTCGATACGGGCGAATGCCAGACCACTGCCTAATCCCCGTGCAGTGATATCGTCCACCAGATCCGGCACTTCGGTCCGACCCGGCAGTTGCCGAAGCAACTCAGCAAATGCGATTTCCATCTCCAGCACCTGCTCTTTGTACTCCTCAAGATTTGCTGCCATAAACGCTTTCTGTTCAAATTCAACATTCAGTCTGACTTCTTCTACTTTACGGTTTTGCAAGGTAGCCTGCAGATCCTTGATATCGAACCAGAAACCTGCGCCAAGGCTGACCGAAAAGGCCAATGCTGCGATGATAAATTTTACCGGCGCCGGCCACACGCCAATAGTGTCGACATCACCGAGATTGTTCCAATCAAAGGCCTTTAATTCATTAAATTTATTCCGCAGCGCCATATCAGTTCTCCTGAATCAGAGATGGAGCCTGCAGCGTCAGGGTCAATGAAAAGGCATTCGCCTCGGTCTGCTCACTGGCCTCATCAGCGGCTGCCGCTGATATCTGCTGTAGATTGGGATTGGTGAACCATGCCGAATCATCCAAACGGCGCATCAGTTCCGAGACTCTGTTGTTGGACTCAGCTATGCCTTGAATTTCCAATCTGTCATTACGTCGGCGCAGAACGTTGTAGTGAACACCCGGGGGCAGACTTTTAACCAGTTCATCGAAAATTCTTACAATTATCGAGCGAGTTCCCTGCAGATCCTGAATTACCGCCATGCGCGCGTTGATTTGCTCTTTTTGTTGCCGCAGCTGGCTAATTTCCTCGATTCTGGCATCCAACACCAACATCTCGCGTGCGATAAAATCATTGCGACTTTGCTGATACCGGATTTCCCCGCGATAATAGCGATCCACCAGAAATAAGATGCCGATTGCGATAATAAGCACGCCAGCCAATAGCACAATGAACTCGCGTTTGCGCTCTTCACGCAGTTGTTCCCGCCATGGCAGTAAGTTAATTTGAGCCATGTCAGTACCTGCTTCTCATTGCCAGCCCACAGGCAATCATCAAGGAAGGGGCATCGTTACTGAGCATGGTTTTGTTCACTTTGCTGCTGGCAGTCAGATTGAGAAAAGGATTGCCGATTAACACCGGACTGCCAAGAATATCCTGAACCATATCGCTGAGCCCTCCAATAGCAGCAACACCTCCGGCCAGCACGATATAGTCGACGTCATTGTAGTGACTTGAGGAAAAAAAGAATTGTAGTGATCGACTGGCCTGCTGAGCGGCCGCTTCTTTGAAAGGCATTAAAACTTCAGTCTGGAATTGCTCGGGCAGTGAGTTTCGCTTGATAGCAGTTTCAGCCTCAGTGGCAGATAAACCAAACCGGCGCTGCACATCCTCAACCAGTTGCCGACCTCCAAATAACTGTTCGCGGGTATAAATAGTTTTGCCGTTAAGGAGCACGTGCAAGGTTGTCACGGTCGCGCCAATATCAATAATAGCAACGGTTCTGACATCCACACCCTGCAACTGCTCTGCCAGTAGACCATAAGCCCGCTCTATCGCATACGCTTCGATATCGACAACCCGGGCTATCAGTCCGCCTGCCTCGAGAGCACTTACTCTGGATTCAACATTTTCTTTGCGGCAGGCTGCCAGCAGCACATCTACAAAATCTGAATTGGTGTCAGTCTGTTCCAAACGCTCGAAATCAATCGCAACTTCACCTAAAGGATAAGGGATGTACTGATCGGCTTCGACAATGATCTGATTTTCCATTTCGGGATCATTGAGCGCGGCATTCATCTCGATTACTTTGGTGATGACTGCCGAACCAGCGACTGCCACTGCGGCTTCGCGGGTGGCAGGCTTCAGAATCGATACCGCCTGACGGATACTTTCACCCACGGCGACAGGGTCATTGATATTCTTTTCCATCACTGCATTGACCGGCAAGGGCCGGATGACATAGTTCTCTATCTGATAGCGACCATTCACATGGCTCAACTCCAGCAGTTTGACTGCGGTGGAACTGATATCCACGCCGAGCAAGTTTTTTGGTTTTTTTAGTTTTAATCCAAGCACAGCAGATACTCTATTTTTTTCACGTTTATATTCACTGGAACTGGGTGATCTGTCTCTTGAGGTCAAAGTGCAACATTATGAATCAGTATAGACGCCGCCATATATTTTGCTTTTATCCTGACGCCAAATCTTGAAATTCAAAGTTTTTCATAGGTTTCAAGTGATTAACCTCCTTTCCAATAAATGACTTCACGTCGCATAATGTCTCAGCCAGCGGGGCATATCCATGATATCCGTCACGTTTATGAAAAAAATTCTTGTAAGAATGCCAATCAGGTTCCGGAAAGTCACTTTTTTGTGCGTACGTCGGCAAACCTTCAGTAAAGAGGGTTATAATCCTGTTTCCCTACACATCCTTCGGTATTTTTGGGAAGCCGAGGATCAGGCATAGCTGTAAAGTGAAAAGATTCCTCTCAAAAAACACTTATAAAGCCCTCTTTTACTGTGGCCTGTTCTGCTTCAGTGGCATTCTTATGGTCTTTTCAGGCTCCTACCTGTACCTCTCGCCACAACTGCCCTCCGCCGAATCTTACCGTCATGTGCAATTGGAAACCCCTTTGCGCATTCTGACGGCAGACCTGAAACTGATCGATGAAATCGGCATTAAACGTGATCCTGTGCGCTATGAAGAAATACCTCCAATGATGATTGAGGCAGTTCTGGCCAGTGAAGATCCACGATTTTATTCGCATCCCGGGGTAGATATCCGCGGGCTTGTGCGAGGTTTCTATGGCTTTATCCGCGGCGTTAACCTGGGTGGCGGCAGCACCATTACCATGCAGCTTGCCAACAACATTTCTTTTGATAGTGATAATGTCTACGCCAGAAAACTTAAAGAGATTCCCTTTGCTCTGCGCATTCAACAGGAATTGAGCAAAGAAGAGATTCTTACCATGTACCTGAATCTGATTTATTTTGGTCAGGGTGCGGACGGAATTAATGCCGCGGCATTTGCCTATTATGGCAAGCCGATAGGTGAGCTTGGGATAGCAGAGTTTGCGATGATGGTATCCGTGCTGCCCTGTCCATCCGTATGTAATCCGGTGACTAATCCTGAACTGGCCGAACGCCGACGCAATATCGTGTTGAATAAGATGCTGGAGCAAGAGCGCATAAGCCGGGAACAACACACGATTGCTATTAATACGGCAGACCAGGCACAACGCTATAACCGGCGCATCGAAGTAAGCGCGCCTTTTATAGCTGAAATGGTCCGACAAAATCTTTATGACAGTTATGGCGAGGATATTTATCGCGGTGGCTTCGAGGTTATCACCAGCATTCATAGTGAGAAACAATTGGCCGCTAATGCCGCCCTGCTCAATGGGCTGGAAGAATATTATGACAAGCGCCATGGTTATCGAGGTCCGGAAGCTGTGTTGCCGGCCAGCGGAGAGAATCCGCTTGAATATTGGAATCAACAACTGCAGACCGTGCCTGTTTACGGTAATCAGCATCCGGCAATAGTCACTGAGGTTGAAGCCAGGTCAATCAGTGTGCTGATGAAAGACGGCAGTGTTCAGCTGATCAATTGGGAAGGCCTGGAGTGGGCACGACCATTTATCAGCCGCGACAACGCCTGGCCACCACCGCGACAGGCAAGCGATGTTGCTGACGTTGGAAATCTGGTAAGAGTCAAGCGCAGCAGCGCTGGCAACTGGGTGCTGGGCCAGGTGCCAGAGTTACAAGGGGCCATCGTTTCTGTGTCACCTGATAATGGCGACATCCTCGCCCTGGCTGGAGGCTATGACTTTTCGCTGAGCCAGGTAAATCGAGCTTTTTCTCCGCGCCCTCCGGGATCAGGCTTTAAGGCCTTCCTTTATGGTGCTGCGCTGGAAAATGGCTACAGTGCTGCCAGCCTGATAAATGATGCGCCATTTACGCGCGGCAGTTATCGACCTAATAATTATGAAGGTAACTTCCTCGGTCCGATTACCTTGCGTCATGCCATCACAGATTCCCGAAATGTTCCGGCGGTGCGGCTTTTTGATCAGCTCGGATCTTCTGTCGTATTGCCTTTTGCCGCTAAATTTGGCTTTCAGACGCAGAATTTTCCGAGCAATGATCTTACCGTTGCACTGGGTAGTCAGGATGTCCAACCCATGGAAATGGCTATTGGCTACGCCGCTATCGCCAACGGGGGTTATAAAGTTGAGCCGGTATTTATTAAGAAAATAGAAACAATGAGCGGGATTATCTTTGAAGCCAGACAGCCGACTGTATGCACCGATTGCAACAAGATAAGTTCAGCAAGCGGCGAGGATCCTGTACTGGATATTGTGCCGGCACCGCAGATTATCGACAGCAGAATCGCCTACATTCTGAACACCATGTTGCGCTCAGTCGTGGAAGAAGGCAGTGGCCGTCGCGTCAGCCGAGAACTTCCTCGCAGCGACTTAAAAGGTAAGACTGGCACCACCAATGGGCCTCAGGAACTGTGGTTCACGGGGTTCAATCGTGATATCTCTACCAGTGTGTTTATTGGTTTCGATCAACCCGAACCCCTTGGAGAATCTGAACAGGGCGCCACCGTGGCGGTACCTATCTGGATAGACTATATGAAGCAGGTTTTGGCTGGCACACCCGAAAGCAGCATGACCCGGCCGAACGGACTGGTAGACCGTCTGATTGACCGCAGCACTGGTCAAAGCGCCAGACCTGGACAGGACAATACGATGTTTGAGGTGTTTTTAGTCGAAAATGCACCGGCAGAGACAATAACTCCGATTGTTCGTCCAAACCGCAACAGCAATGAAACCCTGTCTACAGAAATTATATTCTAGAATTTCACAGATTTCTAAATGCCGAATCACCAGGCAGGAGAAAACAGGCGGCTCGATACAAGTCGCCTGTCAGCTTTTTTTATCGGACTGTTTTTACTTCAGTGAGCGGCTGCCGAAACGCTTGTTAAAGCGATCCACACGGCCTGCGCTGTCCAGAATCTTCTGCTTGCCCGTATAGAACGGGTGGCACTCGGAACACACGTCAACAATAATATCTTTGCATATGGTGGAACGTGTATTAAACACATTACCGCAGCTGCAAGTTGCTTTCATGGCTTCGTACTTAGGATGAATATCTGATTTCATAGCTGACCTCTACAATGCTTTCTGGTTAGTATCGCTACACTGAACCTGACATGAAGCCAGCAAACTCAATGCACCACACCTGCCTTTGTGTCGTTCTACCCCAGGTTTATTGCAACGGCCGGGGAAACGGGCCGTGCATTCTAACAGAGTCCAGGATGTACGCAAGCACTGGCTGAGCTAACTCAAAATCAGGACAAAACCGGCTCATACAGCCTGCTCACGCAGCAGATTGTGATTTTTGACCACTTCCCGCATTACCTGCGCGAGTATGTCGGCAACCAGTTCCGGATTGACATTGTGTTGTTCGCACAGGGAGCGGATTTCCCGCAATTTACACTCCTCACGCTGCGGATCAAAAGCTTCCAGTTGCTGCTCAACCTTGAGCCTGCCAACGCGCTGCGTCAGTGCGAATCGATTCGCCAGCAACAACACCAGCGCATGATCAAGTCGGTCTATCTGTTGTCGCAGCAGTGTTAATTCTGCCGGAATGGAGTTGGTACTCATTCAGTAATCCACCCTGAGAGTTGAGGCTTGGTGTATAGTGCCAGCGAGCTGTCGCCAGCGCGGCAGTATAAACTAATCTGACCAGCAACTGACAGAGCTGTGCGACAAGCAGAACTAACACGTGGACCCCGTATGCTCCCAGACGAACACATTGAAGCTCTGAACAATCCCATTGCTCAGCCTCACGCTACTGTGCTTCGAATAGCAGTGCCATCACCACTTCGGCGCAGCTTTGATTATCAGCTGCCGATTGATTTTCCTGCCGACAAAATTGCTGGTCTGAAGCCAGGAATACGCGTGCTGGTCCCGTTCGGAACCCGCCAACTGGTTGGCATTCTGCTGGAAGTTGTCGATACATCAGACATTCCCGCAGACAAAATGAAGGCTGCGTTGAGTGTGCTTGATGAGCAGGCTTTATACCCGCAACATTTAATGGAATTGTTCATCTGGGCAGCGCACTACTATCAGCACCCGATTGGTGATGTGTTCAGCACCTTGTTACCGGCGCTGCTAAGGCAGGGCAAACCCGCTGCTATCAAACAACGTAAAGCGCGGGCGAGCGATAGCCCCCTGCCGCCTTCGTTAAAAGATTCCGCACTGCAACTTAATGCAGAGCAACTCGCAGCCAGTACACAGATTATTCAATCTTTAAACGAATATCGTTGTTTTCTGCTGGATGGAATCACCGGCAGCGGCAAAACCGAGGTCTATCTGCAGACCATCGCCGAGGTGATTGCCAATAGGCGGCAAGCTCTGGTGCTGGTGCCTGAGATCAGCCTGACACCTCAGACCATCAACCGCTTTGGTCAACGTTTTGATTGCCCGGTTGCGGTACTGCATTCCGGACTAACGCCCAGGGAGCGGCTCAATGCCTGGCTGCAGGCTGCCAATGGTGAGGCTGGCGTCGTCATAGGTACTCGCTCAGCGCTGTTCACCCCGATGGCGCGGCCCGGCATCCTGATCATTGATGAGGAACATGACAGCTCCTTCAAACAACAGGAAGGTTTCCGCTACTCGGCCCGTGATCTGGGCATCATGCGTGCCAAGAGTGAAAACATCCCGGTGGTACTGGGCTCGGCAACGCCCAGTCTCGAAAGTCTGCACAATGCCAGCAATGGCCGTTATCAACACCTGCAACTCAGCATTCGCGCCGGCGCTGCCAGTGTGCCGGTTTACCGTCTGGTTGATACCAATGGGATGGTCATGCAGGACGGTTTTTGCGAGCCAGTGCTCGAACTGATTAAAGAGCATCTGCAAAAGAGCAGTCAGGTGCTGGTGTTTATTAACCGCCGCGGCTTCTCTCCGACCTTGCAATGCATGGATTGCGGCTGGATAGCTGAGTGCAAACGCTGCGATGCCCGTTTCACCCTGCATCGTCTGCCGCCGCATTTGCGCTGCCACCATTGTGAAACGCGAATGCCGGTGGCCGGGAGCTGTCCGCAGTGCCAATCGAAAAAGCTGCAGGCGCTGGGTGTCGGTACTGAACGCAGTGAGGCCCTGCTAACCCGCTTATTTCCAGATACCCGTATTATTCGTGTTGATCGCGATTCCACCCGTCGAAAACATGATCTGAATGATCTGCTGGCCGAGGTTCACACGGGTAAATCATGTATTTTGACCGGTACTCAGATGCTGGCTAAAGGCCATCATTTTCCAGGTGTCACTCTGGTGGTGGTGCTGGATGCTGATGGCGGCTTATTCAGTGCTGATTTTCGTGGTCAGGAACATATGGCCCAGTTACTGGTGCAGGTTGCGGGGCGTGCCGGGCGTGCCGAAGCACCTGGCGAGGTTGTTATCCAGACTCGACACAGCACCCACGAAACCCTGCAGAATTTAATCAATCACGGCTATCCGCAGTTTGCGCAGACTTTGCTGCAGGAGCGCAATGCTGCAGGTATGCCTCCGTTTTCCCATCTTGCGCTGATCAGGGCGGAAGCTGGCAATAATCAGAATCCCGAACGTTTTCTAAATAAGGCGCGACGGCTCAGTGCCGGCCTTATTCAACAATATCGACTCAACGCAGGGAATGGTGCACAGCTTTCCTTGCTGGGTCCCCTGCCTGCCCCGATGGAAAAACGGGCAGGTAAGTTCAGAGCCCAGTTACTGTTGCAGGCCCAACACCGCTCCAGCCTGCAGCTCCTGCTCCGCAAGCTGTGTCCTGAGCTGGAGGCAATGAAGGAATCGCGACTGGTGCGCTGGTCGATTGATGTCGATCCTGTGGATATGACTTAGCAAGCAACGCGGCAGTTGCCAGCGCCCTCCTCCATCACGATAATAGTGGGCAGCGAATACCCACAGGCAAGGCGACAGAGATGGTTCAGGATTTTGCAAAAATAAGAGCAGCAGCAGCGGAAAAACCGCCTGCTGCAGCACCCGCAGATTTAACCTTACTGTTTACCGGTCTCATCATTGGATTGGCGCTGGGTGTTTTTGTCAGCTTTCTGATTTATCTTTCCGGCGTATTACCACCACTTGGACAACCGTCTGCGGTTCAGATTGCGCTTGATGCCGATTCTCTGGCCCAAGAACAGGCGCAGGCACAGCAAAAACTGAATGAAGAACTGGAGCGTGCCGCAGCGCGATTGCAGCTGGAGTTCTATCAGGAGCTGCCAAATTACGAAGTCATTGTCAGCAATGTTGCACTGGATACGCCGCCGCTGCGCCGAACTCCGGATCCAGTTACGACAGCAAACACAGAAACTGACAGCAGCCAGACCGCTGGCAGCATAGAAGCCAGTTCTGATCAGACCGCGAGCGATAGCGATAGCAGTGCAGACGCTATCGCCAGGACTATTGCCGAGTTGACAGGAACCTCTGCCAGTCCAGCAAGCACAGCAACAACAGCCAGCCGCGGCACTGGTGTCAGCTACATGATCCAGGCAGGAGCCTTCCAGCAGGAGTCCGCTGCCATGGTGCAAAGCACCCGTTTAATTGGACTGGGTCTGGACGCCAGAGTAAAAAAGGAAGCATTGCTTGGTAAAACACTTTTTCTGGTGCAGGCTGGTCCTTATCAAACCCGTGACCAACTGAACCAGGTCGAACGCATTCTGCGCAGCAACAATATAGATAGCATGCGCATCACTTTGGGCGGCCTGTGATCGCTTGAAATTAGCCGCGGCACACCCCATACAATAACACTCGCAATAAATCTGCATGAGTCAGCTTCACTGCACTCCCCGGGAGAAAAGTTTGGAACAATATCGCGGCACAACAATCGTTTCGGTCAGACGCGGAAACAAAGTCGTTATCGGTGGTGATGGACAGGTTTCACAGGGCAACACGATTCTCAAAGGCAATGCCCGCAAAGTTCGCCGCCTGCATAAGGATCAGGTGCTGGCCGGATTTGCCGGCGGCACAGCAGATGCGTTTACTCTGTTTGAGCGCTTTGAGGAGCAACTCGATACTCACCAGGGCAAACTGGTCAGAGCCGCCGTTGAACTGGCCAAGCTGTGGCGCACCGAACGCTCGCTGCGCAGGCTCGAGGCATTGTTAATCGTTGCTGACAAAGATGCCTCGCTGATCATTACCGGTAATGGCGATGTCATCGAACCCGAGGAAGGTGTTGTGGCGATCGGCTCCGGCGGCCCCTTCGCTCAGGCTGCCGCCAGAGCGCTCTACCGACATACTGAAATGGATGCCCGTGCGATTGTTGAAAGCAGCCTGAGTATTACTGCCGATATCTGCGTCTACACGAATCACAACCACATCATTGAAGAATTGGATTTCAGTTGATCCGATTTTCATTAACCAGATCTGCCATGGGTGCTGCAACGTATATTGCAGCTGGCGGACGCACCGAATTGCAGGATTGAATACATGTCGACTATGACCCCAAGAGAAATTGCTTCAGAGCTGGATCGCTATATTGTTGGCCAGAAAGATGCCAAACGCGCCGTTGCTATCGCGCTTCGCAATCGCTGGCGCCGCATGCAACTGGACGAATCTATCCGCCAGGAAATCACCCCTAAGAATATATTGATGATCGGGCCGACTGGCGTCGGAAAAACCGAAATCGCGCGGCGTCTGGCAAAACTTGCCAATGCACCCTTTATCAAAGTGGAAGCAACCAAGTTTACCGAAGTGGGTTATGTCGGCCGGGACGTCGATTCAATCATCAGAGATCTTATTGATATCGCAGTAAAAATGCTGCGCGAAGAGCAGATCCGTAAAGTTCAGCACAAAGCAGAAGATGCGGCTGAAGAGCGCGTCCTTGACGCCCTGCTGCCACCAGCCCGAACTGAAGACAAAGAACAAGTAGCACCAAACAGTACACGGCAGATTTTCCGCAAAAAACTGCGTGAGGGCGAACTCGATGACAAGGAAATTGACATCAAAATTGCCGACTCTGCCTCGGCCGTAGAGATTATGGCGCCGCCAGGGCTGGAAGATATGACCAATCAGCTCAAGAGTATGTTCTCCAATATGAATACCGGCAAACAGAAGACCCGTCGCATGCCGATAAAGGCTGCCTTCAAACTGCTGAAAGAAGAGGAAGCGTCCAAACTTGTTAATGAGGAGGAGATTCGCAGCCGTGCCATCGAGATTACCGAACAGACTGGTATTGTGTTTATTGATGAAATTGATAAGGTTACCGTCCGTCATGATACCGGCAGCAGCGGTGTATCACGCGAAGGGGTGCAGCGCGACCTGCTGCCTCTGATCGAAGGATCCACGATCACTACCAAATACGGCAGCGTCAAAACTGATCACATTTTATTTATTGCGTCGGGTGCATTTCATCTTTCCAAGCCCTCGGATCTGATTCCTGAACTGCAGGGTCGCCTGCCCATCCGGGTTGAACTGCATCCACTGACGGCGGCGGATTTCGAACGCATTCTGTCTGAACCAAGTGCTTCATTGACTGAACAGTATCAGGCATTACTGGGCACCGAAAACATGCAGATTCGCTTTACCAAAGATGGTATCGCGCGCATCGCAGAGACCGCATGGCAGGTTAATGAGCGTACTGAAAACATTGGTGCCCGGCGCCTGCACACAGTCATGGAAAGACTGCTGGAGGAAGTTTCCTTTTCGGCTTCGGATTTAGCAATCGGCGAGCAGGAACTGGTGATAGATGCCGCGTATGTTAATAAGCAACTTGGCGACCTGGTTGAAAATGAAGACCTGAGCCGATTCATTCTGTAATTTTTTAGCGCTTGTCGGAAAACCTATGCCAGCGGCACCGATTACTATTCAGCTAAAGAAAAAATCCGGAATTCTGTTGCTCGGATACAGTGACGGCTCCATCTATGAACTGAGTGCAGAGTTCCTAAGGGTGTTTTCACCTTCTGCCGAAGTTCGTGGTCACGGCAAAGGTCAATCGGTACTGCAAACCGGCAAGCGCCATGTCGGTTTTACAGGGCTGGAATCCGTAGGAAACTATGCGATTCGCCTGATGTTTGGTGATCAACATGATTCAGGAATTTACAGCTGGAACTATCTGCATGAATTGTGCACACAGCACGATTCGCTGTGGCAGTCCTATCTCGACAGACTGAGGGAGGCCGGAGCCAGCCGCGATCCATTGCCAGCTGATACGCAAGTCATTAACATATCAGCCATGAGCAGGACAGTCCGCGACAAATCGCCACCGGATGCCTGAACTATCAAAAAAATTAACTAAGAGCCTCTGAATTGCTGCACTCAAATTTTGCTTCAAAAGTTGTTGCTCTTAGAGTTGCTTCAACAACACCTTCAACAGCTCCTGAATAGAAAGACAAGCCATATGCCGCAGACTCCAATTGATAAATCCGCCACCGACTCGCCCACTGCGCCGGAGACCACACACTTTGGCTACAGCCAGGTACCGGTGGCAGAGAAGGCCAATCTGGTCGGCAATGTATTTCATTCGGTGGCTGGCAAATACGATGTCATGAACGATCTGATGTCCCTGGGCACACACCGGCTCATCAAGCGTTTTACAGTAGAATTGAGCGCCGTACGCAGTGGTCAAAAAGTGCTGGACCTGGCTGGTGGCACGGGCGACTTCAGCCTGCGCTTTGCACCGCTGGTCGGTGCTACGGGTCAGGTGGTACTGGCCGATATTAATGATTCCATGCTACGAGTCGGACGTGACCGCCTGATTGATAAAGGGGTCACCGGCAATGTCTCGGTAGTGCAGCTTAATGCTGAGCAACTTCCCTTTCTGGCAGATACTTTTGACTGCATTTGTATCGCCTATGGACTGCGCAATGTCACCGATAAAGACGCTGCTCTGCGCTCCATGTTCAGTGTTCTCAAACCAGGCGGCCGAGCTTTGATCCTGGAATTCTCCAAACCCAAAAACCCCTTGCTGGGCAAAGCCTATGATGGTTTTTCCAACCTGTGGCCGGTGATGGGTAAACTGGTGACTGGCGACGCTGAGAGCTATCGCTATCTGGTTGAGTCAATCCGGATGCACCCTGATCAGATCACCCTGAAACAGATGATGGAAGCGGCCGGGTTCGTTGACTGTCGCTATCACGATATCATGGGCGGCGTGTGCGCAATTCATATTGGTTTTAAGCCTTTCAATCCGGTGTAAAAAATGCTGGCTTCACTTATTTATACGCCTGTGGAAATTTTACTGAACCAGTTACTGGCTCAGGATCCGGCCGCTGCTGCGAAGTTGCAGGAGCTCTGCCCACCTGACTCTCAGCCGGTTGTATCCCTGGTCTGCACCACGACTCCAAAATGGCAGCTGCATCTGCTGCTGGATGGTTCTCGTCTGCAATTGCGTTCAGTCTATGACGGTCCGGTAGCTGCCAGCGTCAGTGCAAGTGCTTCGGCCTTCATACGCCTGGTGAGCGCAGAAAATACCCGCACAGCCTTGTTCAGCCCCGATATTGTGCTGGCGGGTGATACCCATCTGGTTCAGGCGCTGTTTGAAACTTTGCGCAACCTGGATTTTGACTGGGAATATTATATGGAGTCAGTCACCGGCGGAGTCCTTACTCATCAGTTGAGCAAGGCCGTCGATTCCGCCAGACAGTGGTCGGGGGAATTCACGGATTCCATGCGCAGTAATCTGCAGGAGTATCTGCACGAAGAAAGCGGGCTGCTGCCGCAGCAAAGCGAACTGGAAGAATTTTATACCGGGGTCGATGAGTTGCGTCTGCGTCTTGATCGGCTCGAAGCCCGTCTGCAACGATTGCTTTAAAACGGACCTGGTTCAGCTTTAAGTTCAGTTCGACGCGTTGACTTTTGATGCATCACTCTGCCGTTCAACCCGGAGTTGTCTGATGGCCAGCATAAAATCTCCCTGCTTTGCATCGGCCAGCATCAAGCCGATCTGGTTTACCCTGGAGGTATCAAGCTCAGCAGCATTCGCCACCCGCCGGCCTCTCAGCCTGGGCACAAAAGCAGTGCTCGGAATACGAACTGTTTCCCACACACCCGTGGTGGCGAATTCTGCGTGGTAATTAATGCCTTCCGGGCTATCCTGGCGACGCAGAATAAGTTTGTAGCGTCGGCCATCGCCCTTTATTTCCAAAAGAAAATCAACATCCGGTTCCAGATCCGGTTCAAATGGCTTACAACGTACTGACGCGAAACCAGCATTGTTCTGCACCTCGAGCCTGCCTTCAAACACAGCATAAGACTCAGGATGACCACGTAACCGACTGAGTGAGGCGCCGCCCATGACGTTGTCATCAACAGCAAACCAGTCGACTCCCGCGCTCGGGATGCTGAAATCGAATAGTGTTCTGGACGACATATCCGTGCACTCCTTAAAAATTCAGTAGAAAGCCAATGTAACACTGATATTGATTATAAGCGTTTGCAAAAGAAAGCTGCTGTCAAAATCTGCTAAGAACAAGATTTTGTAAAATCAGGTCAATAAAAACAAGCATGAAAAAAGGCGCCTCCCCGAGGGCAGGCGCCTTCTTGTTCGAGCTTCCCGATAGAAACTATCGAGAAAATTCAGCCCTGATCAGTTTGGCATCACAACAGTATCAATCACGTGTATCACGCCATTGCTGGTTTCGATGTCAGCAGCAATTACAGTAGCGTTGTTTACCATAACGCCATTAGTAGCATTTATCGCAAGTGTGCCACCTTGAACAGTTTCTACATCAGCAGTTTTACCGGCAATATCAGCAGCCATTATTTTTCCTGGCACTACGTGGTAAGTCAGCACTGCAACCAGCGTCTCCAGATTTTCTGGCTTCAACAGGTTCTCAACAGTTCCTGCTGGCAGCTTTGCAAAAGCTGCATCATTCGGTGCAAATACAGTGAATGGACCTGGGCCTTTCAGTGTATCGACCAGTCCCGCCGCCTGCACAGCAGCGACCAGAGTATTGAACTGTCCAGCAGCTACAGCCGTATCAACGATATCCGCAGCTTTAGCATTCAGAGCAGCGAACATTAATGGCATAGCGATAATTACAGACGCAACTTTAAGGCTTAATAATCTCATGGAAACTCCTGGGGGGAAAAATTAGAATTAATTGGGCTTGAATTTATGTTACGAAGGCTGATACGACTGACCGGTTTAACAGGATCACAAATTTTTTTAAAATTTTTCCCTTACATTAAGATCGCTAAGCACAGATCTATATGCTGGCTGAAAGCGTATTATTGCCAGATGACGTGGAGACAGCATGCAGCAGGATATTAATGTAGCAATTATCGGCGCGGGCATATCTGGTCTTTCCTGTGCGACTACTCTGCGTAATTCAGGTATTAACGTCACCGTGTTTGAGAAGGGCCGTGGCATCTCAGGGCGAATGAGCACCCGGCGTGGTGCCAACTGGCAGTGCGACCATGGCGCGCAATACTTCACTGCTAGCGATGCGGGTTTCCGAGCCGAAGTACAGCGATGGCAGCAGGCCGGTGCAGCATGTCTGTGGCAACCACGGATGCATGTTTTTGGCGGCAGCTCCGGGCACCGTTCCGATGCATCTGTGGAACGCTATGTCGGAACCCCGGCAATGACTTCACCTGGCCATCTTCTGGCTGCCAGTCTGGACGTGCAGAAAGGGAGGCAGATCAGTAGTATCGAACAGAAAGCAGATGGCTGGCATCTTGCAACGCTTAATGCAAGCGCTCCCGAGCGTAAATTTACTGCTGTGATTCTTGCGATGCCTGCACCACAGGCCGCAGCTCTGTTAAATGAGCCAGCACTCGAGATGGCTGAACAGGCCAAGTCAGTCACCATGCGTGCCTGTCATGCATTAATGCTGGCGTACGACTCTCCCCTGGAGCTTCCGTTCGATGCCGCGTTTGTTAATGACGGCCCCTTGCGCTGGGTAGCAAGGGACAACAGCAAGCCGGGCCGCAATGGCAGGGAGACATGGCTATTGCACGCCAGCGCGGAATGGAGCGAGCAACATGTCGAACACAGCGCTAAGGAGATTGCCGCGCTGCTGCTGCCAGCATTCTGTGCGCTGGGTGCCAGCCTGCCTCAGTCATGGACAGCACACCGATGGCGTTATGCCGATAGCGAAGCAGCGCAGACTATTGGCAGTATCTGGAACGCAGAGCAACGACTGGGAATCTGTGGTGACTGGCTGCACGGCGGAAAAGTAGAGGGGGCATGGTTGAGTGGCCGTCATCTGGCAATGCAGTTGCTGGCTGAAACTTAAGGGATTCAATCACAGACAGCCGTTTAAAATCCGGATAGCTCTGATGAAGCAAGTTGTGACAAATTGACGCAGAACCCATAAAGCCCTTGTGTTCAACAAATAGATGACGATAATCGATTGTGTAGCATTTGGTAACAACAGGAGCGGGTTTGTAATGAATAGATCTGACGGTATCACTCTGGCATCAGCCGCAGCAGCGTTGATGATGACCTCTGCCATATTATCTGCAGCAGCCGTCGCCGATGAGGCGAACCCCGTAAAAGTCAGTCAATGTCAGGGACTTGGCCAGAACAGCAGTGGCGACGGCCTTGTTAGCATCAGCAGCGGCCACGAAATGTTATCAAAAAGTTTATGTGAACGCCTTGGCGGAACCCAGTCGGGCAGCATTGCACTTGCACCAGCGACACAGCTCAATCCCGAGGCAAATCCGCAGGCTGTCCAGGTGGCTTATTGCAATGATCTATTTACGTGCAACGGATTCAGCGCCTGCAAAGGTAATGGCAATGCCAACTGCGCCGGCAAAAACAGCTGTCACGGCATCGGCTTTGTGGGTATCAGCAGCAGCGATCTGAAGCTGTCACAACAGTTGTGCGAAAAACTTGGCGGAGCGGTCCTATCCTCTTTATAACCTTCTCTAAACAGGCTTTTAAAACCTGTTTATTGATAAGCATGGAGAAACCTGGAAAACTTTGCCTCTAATCAGCTCAGAAAACTCACTTTCACCAGAAACCCCCGCCATGCTCGGTTACGGTCTTGGGCTTCGCAGCACGCATTACGAGTATTTATTAAAACATTTGTCTTCTGCCACCAGGTTGCCCACCGTCGACTGGTTTGAAGTCATCACCGAAAACTACCTCGCTGCTGGAGGCAGGCCCCGCGCTATCCTGCGCAAAGTGCGCGAACACTATCCGATAGTGCTGCACGGACTTTCCTTCAATATCGGCACCGATGAACCTGCCGATTTCAACTATCTCGATCAGTTAAAAGCGCTGATCCGTGAACTTGAACCAGCCTGGGTATCTGACCATATCTGCTGGACCGGCCTGCACGGACGCACTTCTCATGACCTGCTGCCCATCGCCTACAACCAGCAGACTCTGGCCAGTTGCGCCGCCAAGGTGAGTCAGATTCAGGATTATCTGCAGCAGCAGGTGGTTCTTGAAAATCCTTCAACCTATTTGCAGTTCCGAGCCAGCGATATGCCTGAAGCAGAGTTCATCAATGGCCTGGTGAACGCAACCGGCTGTGGCATTCTGCTGGATATCAACAATATCTATGTCAGCGGTTTCAATCTGGGTTTTAACCCCCGCCAGTATATTGACAGCCTGCAGCCATCCTCGATTCGTCAGTTTCATCTGGCCGGGCACACCAATAATGGCAACCATATTATCGATACCCACGATCATCCGGTTTGCGATGAGGTCTGGGAGTTGTATCGCTATGCCTGCCAGCGCTTTGGTCCGACAGCAACATTGCTGGAGCGCGATGATCATATTCCTGAGTTCCCTGAGCTGTTGCTGGAGCTGGAGATGGCTCGAACTGTGCAGGAGTCTGTTTCCAAGGAGTCTGTTTTCAAGGAGCCAATTTTGAAAGAGTCTCTTTCCAAAGAGCCGGTTTTGAAAGAGCCGGCGTTGAACCAATCAGCAAACAGCCCGGATCAGCAATGACGGAATGGCGAGAGCAGCAACAGCAATTCTGGGACTGGATTACCCGCCCCCAGGATCTAAGCGACAGCAGCGCGGCAATAGATGAATTATTTGCCCCGCATACCGGCCTGTCTAAAGTTGAAGCGCTCGCGATTTACAACAATGCCTTTCACCAGCGCCTGATCCAGATCGCCAGCGAAATGTATCCCATTTTGTATAACACGCTGGGACAGGACGTGTTCACAAAGTTGTGGCTGGGCTATCTAAGCACTAATCTGCCACGCCCCGGCGCGATGAGTAATATGACGGATAAGCTGCTTGATTATGTCATTGCGGATGAGCAATTCGGCGCCCTACCCGCATTGCATGACATTGTGCGCGTAGAAACACTGATGATCGAATTGTTTGATCGTGCCGATGAACCGATCTGGACTATTGCGCAATTGCAGGCACTGCCTGCAGATGACTGGGCAGCGATGGCCTGGCAGCCCCGCCACGACTGGGCCTTGTTAAGCAGCCACTTCAATCTCCAGCAGTACTGGCAACAAATGCACACCCATATTGAAACCGACGCAGAGGCCGGCAGCGCCAGCTTCGGGGTAGCACCAGCAGAGCCGAATAATTCAAATTTCAAATTACATTATTTGTTGCGCCGTCATCAGCATCGCATGCAGTTTCAAAGCATCAGTGAGGCGCTAGCGGTATTCCTGCAGGCAATACAGGAAAATCTGTGCTTTGCCGACATCTGTGTTCGGTTGACAGAACAGTTTCCCACAGACGATATTCCGCCATTGAGCCTGTCACTGCTGCTGCAGACGGTTGAGCTTGAATTGCTGCATGCAGAGCCAGCCAGTCTTGTTGCTGTAAGGCGTTAATGCTATCTTTGCCGGCCTTTGTAAAGGCCTGTAAACACGACAAATGGCATAATCCGTGTCCCATCTGCCCAGACTTCTGAAAATCCTCAGCATCATTGCCAAATACCGGCTCGACCAGGTTTCGGTGCTGACGCAGGCATCGCCTGCACTGCGCCTGATCATAGCTGCTGTGGGTGTGCGCTGGATTGGCGATCCGGTGCGCAAGCTGGATCCGAATAAACGTCTGCGGCTGGCACTGGAAGAACTCGGACCCATTTACATTAAACTCGGCCAATTGCTGTCCACCCGCCGGGATTTCCTGCCGATCGCACTGGTGGATGAACTACAGGGCCTGCAGGATAAAGTGCCACCGTTTCTGAGCCCGTCAATTCACGACCTTGTTGCCCAGGCACTGGGGCGTCCCTGGCATGAAATATTCAGCACTCTGCGAACCGAAGCTCTGGCCTCAGCGTCTGTGGCCCAGGTGCATTGCGCTACCCTGCTCAATGGCGATGAAGTAGTCGTCAAGGTATTGAGACCCGGCATCCAGCAGACTATCAATCAGGATCTCAAGGTGCTGCACTGGCTGGCACGGATGATCGAAAAATACCTGCCGGATGGACCACGGTTGCGGCCATGCGAGGTTGTCGCTGACTATGAAGGCATTATCCTGGACGAGCTGAATCTGCTGATGGAGGGCGCCAATGCTACGCAGCTGCGACGTAATTTTGAATCCTCTCCACTGCTCTATGTGCCAAAAATATACTGGGATTATTCCCGGCAGAATCTGCTGGTTGTCGAACGTATTTACGGCATTCCCGTTGCCGATGTAGCTGCGTTGCGGGCCAGTAATGTCGATCTGAAGAGACTGGCTGAAATCGGAGTCGACATATTCTTCACCCAGGTTTTTGAACACAGCTTCTTTCATGCCGACATGCATCCCGGCAATATATTCGTCAATGCGGACAACCCGGACCGGCCACGGTACATCGCCATCGACTGCGCCATCATCGGTTCACTCAGCCGCGAAGATCAGCAGTACCTGGCGCGCAATCTGCTGGCTATCTTCAAACGCGATTACCGCAAAGTGGCCCAGCTGCATGTTGAGTCCGGCTGGGTACCTCCCGATACCAGCATCCCGCAGTTTGAGTCTGCGATGCGTTCGGTATGTGAACCGATATTTGAAAAGCCCTTGAAAGATATTTCTTTTGGCGTGCTGCTGGTTCAGCTGTTCCGTACTGCCGGACGCTTTAATATGCAGGTGCAGCCCTCGCTGGTTCTGCTGCAGAAGACCCTGCTCAATGTGGAAGGTCTGGGCCGTGAACTGTATCCTGAACTGGATCTGTGGACGACTGCGCTGCCTTACCTGGAAAATTGGAACAAAAAGCGGCTGCAGCCGAAAACTGTGTTCAACGCACTTAAAGAAAATGTTCCGGACTGGATAGAACAACTGCCCCATCTTCCGCAATTGTGGCTCGATTCGATGGCCCAGCAGGGGCAGCAGCAAAAGCAGATGCTGCAAATAACCCAGGAGCTGCATCAACTGCAGACCCAGCAACAGCAACTGCGTAAAACCCGCAGCCGACAGAAACTGATACTCGGTCTGCTGGCACTGGTGTTAGCTCTGGCTTTGACAAACCCTCAGCTCAATGGCTGGCTCCTGAGCCTGCCAATTCCCAGCCTGGTACTAGGCGGACTGGGTGTTTATCTTTTGTGTTTCAGGCGTTGAAAGAGGATACTGAGCGCCCGATGGAGCCGTCATGACAACAGCCTGGTTAGAACAGATTAAGTGGGATGAAGACGGACTGGTGCCGGTCATTACCCAGGACTTTAAGAGCAGGCGTATACTCACGCTGGCGTGGTTGAACCGCGAGGCTCTGAGTCTGGCTGCCGAGGAGCAGCGGGCTGTGTACTGGTCACGATCGCGCAAAAAAATATGGCGAAAAGGCCAAGAATCCGGTCATATACAAAAGCTTCATGATATTTATCTGGATTGTGATGGCGACGCGGTGTGTTTTTCTGTCGAACAGGTAGGTGGCATAGCGTGCCATACCGGTCGTGAAAGCTGTTTTTATCGGAAACTGGTTGGGCCGCAGTGGCAGACAATTGATCCGGTGCTGAAAGACCCGGCAGTTATCTATCAAAGCCTGTTATAAGAGCCAGGATTCCAAACAAGTTTAGACTGCGAAGAGAATTAAGGACCGGACCATGAGTGATGTACTGACCGCTCTGGCGACTGTGCTGGAACAACGCAAGCAGTCCCCTGCCAGCGAGTCTTATGTAGCGAGTCTGCATCAAAAGGGACTTAACAAGATTCTGGAGAAGGTCGGCGAGGAAGCCTTTGAAACCATTCTGGCCGCCAAGGATGCTGAAGTATCAGGTAACGCGGATGCGTTGATTCGTGAAACCGCGGATTTATGGTTTCACACGCTGGTGATGCTAAGTCATCTTAATCTGCGCCCGGAACAGGTGTTGGACGAACTGCAGAAACGTTTTAATATATCCGGCCTCACAGAGAAGGCTTCACGATCAGAATAAAAAAGAATTTTTAAACAAGTCAGTAAAAGCATTACTGCATTCAGGCAGTAATCTGGAGGAACTATGGGTTTTGGCGGAATAGGTATTTGGCAACTGGTTATCATTCTGGTAATCGTCATCATGTTATTTGGCACCAAAAAACTGCGCGGCATGGGTGCGGATCTTGGTGGAGCCTTAAAAGGCTTTAAGAAGGCCATGAAGGATGATGATGCAAACGGCGATGCAACCGGCGACGCAGATGACAATGTGATCCTCAACCAGAGTGCGGAACAGAAGAAGTCTGACGCCGTCAGTAAAAAAGCTGACGATATCTGAGCGAAGCATTCCATTGCTGCTCGACTCAATCATATTATACTCACCCTGACCCTGGATAAGGCCGATGCCTAATATTGGTTTCTTTGAACTGTTGCTGATCGGCGTCGTTGCGCTGCTGGTGCTGGGGCCGGAGAAGCTGCCTGGTGCCATCAGGACGACCAGTTTGTGGGTCGGCAGAGCACGACGCAGTTTTAATAAGGTCAAGTCAGAAATAGAACAGCAGTTGAACGCCGATGAAATCCGACGCCAGTTACATAATGAATCCATTCTCGCTGATCTTGATGATGCGAAGAAGCAGGCGAAAGCATTAGCAAATGATGCGAGTAAAGATCTAAAAATTCTTGGCAAAGATGTTGATAAAGCGATCAAGCAAATAGCTTCTGTCGAAGATGCATTTACTGAATCCCCGGTGAGTAAGGATTTCGCAACTAAAGACGCCTATAGCGAAAATCCTTCGTTGCTTGATGAAGCACCCGAGGCCCTTAACAGTGACTCGGAGCCTGCTCTCAGGTTGGAACCAACACCTGCGATCGCAGAAAAACCCAAAACTCCGGTTGAAGATTTTTACAACAATCCTGGTGTGGGTGTTATCGAATTGCGCGACGGCGTTTTCAAACCTGCCGCAAGTGAATCTTCAATTCCTGACGATGATACTGACAGCAAAGGTGCAGTGAAAAAGTAATGGCAGCAAAAGAGCTCCCTGAAAATCCTGGCGAATTGACTTTGATTGGACATCTCATTGAATTGAGAAACCGCATCATTAAATCGATCACTGCAATCCTGGTCATCTTTTTATCACTGTTTTACTTCTCCAATGATATTTACACCTTCGTTGCGGCCCCACTGGTTGCTGTGCTGCCGGAAAACACCGGCATGATTGCAATAGATCCTACTTCACCGTTTTTTGCACCGTTCAAACTTACCTTTTATGTCTCACTGTTTCTGGCCGCTCCTTATATTCTTTATCAGCTTTGGTCATTTATCGCACCGGGACTGTATAAAAATGAGAAAAAGATCGCCATTCCCCTGTTCATCTCGAGTGTGCTGCTTTTCTATGCTGGCATCGCATTTGCGTATTATGTTTTGTTCAGCATTGTGTTCGCGTTTTTTATCCAGGTAGCTCCCGAAGGTATTGCTGTAGCGCCCGATATCAATCGATTTCTAAGTTTTGCATTAACGATATTCTTTGCATTCGGATTTGCGTTTGAAATACCTGTTGCGGTAGTTCTGCTGATCTGGGCAGACATCGTCGAACCGGACGATCTGGCCGCCAAGCGCCCTTATTTTGTTGTCGGCTGTTTTGTGGTCGCAATGCTGCTGACACCACCAGATCCATTCACCCAGTCAATGCTGGCCATCCCGATGTGGATTTTGTTTGAACTGGGGATCTTCCTGGGGCGTTTTATTCGGAAGCGCAAACAGACCGAGGAAGCCAGGGAGGCCAGCGAGTAAAATGATTGCCTTACTGCAACGGGTCACCCATGCCACTGTGCGGATTAATGGTGAGACACATGGCAGCATTGGCCGCGGCCTGTTGGTATTTCTCGGCATAGAGAAGGCCGATGCCAGCGACAAAGGCGAACGATTGTTGAGGAAAGTGCTCGACTACCGGCTATTCCCGGATGCACAGCAGCGAATGAATCTGAGCCTGCGCGATATCGATGGAGAATTGTTGCTGATCTCGCAGTTTACGCTGGCTGCCGATACACAGAGCGGATTGCGTCCGAGTTTTTCAGTGGCAATGCCACCCGTTGACGCTGAGATTTTGTATGATGCTTTAGTTGATTATGTTCGGCAGCAACACAGTCGAATTGCTACCGGACAGTTTGGCGCGGATATGAAAGTGAGTCTGGAAAACGATGGACCGGTGACTTTCTTATTACGATCTTAACGTCACGATGTCAACGTCACGGTCAAAGCCGGCTCAGGCAGCCGGCAGATCACAACAGAAATTATCGAATACCACCACGACTGGCGCGCTTGCGCTCATTTTCAGTCAGATGTTTCTTACGCAGACGGATGTGATTAGGCGTAATTTCTACCAGCTCATCATCAGAAATAAATTCCATCGCCTGCTCAAGCGTATGTTTCACCGGTGTCGTCAAGGTAATAGCTTCGTCAGTACCTGAAGCACGGACGTTGGTCAACTGCTTGCCTTTGGTCGGATTAACCACCAGATCGTTATCACGGCTATGCAGGCCAACAATCATGCCCTCATAAACTTCAACGTTCGGGTCGATAAACAGACGGCCGCGCTCCTGCAGGAAAAACAGCCCGTAACCGAGCGCCTTACCCTTGACCATGGACACCAGCACGCCGTTCTTACGCGAGCCGATATCGCCAGGCTTTACTGCTCCATAATGATCGAACACATGGTTCATCATCCCGGAGCCCGAGGTCATGCTCAGGAACTGCGACCGGAATCCGATCAGACCCCGGGTGGGGACGACAAACTTAAGGCGCACGCGCCCTTTGCCGTCCAGTTGCATGTCCTGCATTTCTGCTTTGCGGAAACCAAGCTCTTCAATGACTGAGCCCTGATGTTGTTCATCGCAGTCAATCACTAATGCTTCGTAGGGTTCCTGAATCTGGCCGTTGATTTCTTGCATGATCACTTCAGGACGCGATACTGCTAACTCAAATCCTTCGCGTCGCATGGTTTCGATCAGTACCGACAAATGCAGTTCTCCGCGGCCGGAAACTTTATATTTATCAGGAGTTTCACCTGGCTCTACACGCAGCGCCACGTTATAAATAAGTTCGCGTTCCAGGCGTTCTTTAATATTTCGGGTGGTAACAAACTTGCCATCCTGGCCGGCAAAAGGCGAGTCGTTTACCTGGAAGGTCATGCTGATGGTGGGCTTGTCCACCGTCAACGGGGGCATCGCTACCACATGGTCCGGATCGCACAGGGTATCCGAGATGTTCAACTTATCGATGCCGGTTATACAGACGATTTCGCCGGCATTAGCAGATTCCACGTCAACCCGTTCCAGACCGAGATGGCTTTTAACCTGCAGTATTTTACCCTTGCGCTGCTTGCCTTCGCGGTCGACGATGACTACTGGCATATTCACTTTAGCAACGCCACCAGTAATCCGGCCTACACCGATTACGCCCACATAACTGCTGTAATCCAGTGCACTGATCTGCATCTGAAAAGGAGCATCTGCGTTAACCGGAGGTGGTGGCACATGATCTATGACGGTCTGGAACAGGGGCGCCATGTCATTGGCCAATTGATCCGCCTCAAGACCTGCTACACCGTTCAGTGCAGAAGCATAGATAACCGGAAAATCCAGTTGCTCCTCGGTTGCACCCAGACGATCAAACAAATCGAATACTTCGCTTAATACCCAGTCCGGGCGCGCGCCGTCACGATCCACTTTATTGATGACAACAATCGGCCTGAGGCCCTGATCGAAAGCTTTCTGAGTCACAAAGCGAGTCTGTGGCATCGGGCCATCGACAGCATCAACAAGCAACAGAACGCTGTCTACCATCGACATGACACGCTCAACCTCACCACCAAAATCAGCATGGCCGGGGGTGTCTACGATATTGATATGGTAGCCCTGCCAGTTAATCGCAGTGTTTTTGGCAAGAATAGTTATACCCCGTTCGCGCTCCTGGTCATTGGAATCCATCACACGTTCAACGGCTTTGCCGCGACCTTCCAACGTGCCGGATTGCTGCAGGAGTTTGTCTACCAATGTGGTTTTACCGTGGTCAACGTGGGCGATAATAGCGATATTACGAATTTTCTCGATCACGAACTGGATACCTGTTTATGGAGTACTTGCGAATTTACGTTAGGTGAGCTGCTTGATTGCATGGTGATGGCAAAAAGGGGCTGGAGTATACACCAGGAAACGCATAGTACAAAGGCCAGGAACAGGTATTGTACAAAAAGCTCGAGACGCAGCAGGTTGAATATCAGCCTGTGCGCCTTAAGCTTAATGGTCTTACTCTCGCCGTGCTGCCAGCGAAATAAACAGTCCGACGATAAATATAAGACCTAATGTCCCTAATGTTACCGTCACCGGTTTTTCCTTCGCGAACTCACGGACCTCCCCGCTGAACTCTTCTATCTTCGCCTTGCCTTTGCCGTATCGTTCAACTGCCTCATACTTAATATCCAAACCGGCGTCTTCAGCTGCGCTAGTGAAGTGTTCTTTCGCGACCAAAAGTTTATCCAAAGCTGACATAACAGCAGACTTGCTGGCATCCAGCTCTTTGCTATGGTGTTTCTGATTAAGATTCATAAGTTTCTCCTCGCTTTGTTTCCTCACTGCGGAGGTAAAGTCTGCTGTGGGTACGCACCAGGTGAAGGTTGCGTAGATTGTTGCGCTGGTTGCACCGGTTGTTGCGATGCAGGTTGGCTCTGCTGCTGGGTAGTCGGAGCTCGCTGTGTTTGAGCTCCTGGCGCGCCAGACTGCGTCCTGTCCATGGTATCCATGCGAGGATCAGTGACCTCGCGGCCAAACTCTTCATCGGGCCCCTGGTTGCAGGCGGTAAGTGTCATTGCTCCAACTAGAACTAACAGGTAGCTGTATTTCATAGCATTATCCTCTTTGTTACAGGTGATGGATCGAAAAAATTGTATCACTGAGCTTTGAGCTAAACCGGCTGACCACTGAAGACTCTCATCAGCATTGCTGCGAGGAACAACACCAGGAATATCACGAACAGAATTTTTGCGATCCCGCCGGCGGCACCTGCTATCCCACTGAATCCCAGAAGCCCGGCGATAATTGCGATTACAAAAAATATCAGAGACCAACTCAACATTAGCTTTCCTCCTGACTCTGGTGTTTCTGATTCCTCTTTAGCACAATTTGCTCTTGCATAAGAGGCATTGCAACGCCTGTGCCACATTGAAAAATCATTTAAATTCAATTGCTTAAGTAAATTTTTTCAAAAATATCCACCATAAAGTGTTGGGCAAGCACAACAGTATGGATTGCCTGGTTATAAGTCATTGTTTCAGAGAGGCTTGTTTGTTGGGTAAACCCAACAGCAGGGATTAATGGCTTGATTCGGTTTGTATTCCGCTTGCTTTTATCCAGAGGAACAATCGCACAACTAACAGCATGAGCTAGCAAAAACAGTAAAAACAGTAAAAACGCACCATTATGACGCATTGAAAATGTCATCGCACAATAACGGTGCGTAAGTTAAGAAAAATCAGATCAAAACCCGGATAATATAAGGCTTTCAAGTTTTTTCTTAATGGCATATATTTTGCTCCTCTTTGTGCAGGCAAGACCGACTTGCGGTATTAACGAGCATTGATGGTTTGAATTACAGTGCCAGCAGGATCGCTTGTTGAGTGCAGAGATCTGCATCAGCTGACAATAATCAACTTTTTACCAGGTGAATTCCGGATTGGCTGGAGCTCCCCTTTAACCTGTGGCCGTCATGGTCACATTCTCGATCACACGGAGGATCAGGAATGTCTGCAAAGACTTTAAAGCTAATAAAAGATAACGATGTAAAGTGGGTTGACCTCCGTTTTACGGATACCAGGGGCAAACAGCAGCACGTCACATTCCCAGCCGCCGTTGTTAACGAATCCTTCATGGAAGGCGTCATGTTCGATGGGTCATCAGTTGCCGGCTGGAAAGGCATCAATGAATCCGACATGATTCTTGCTCCCGATGACAGCACTGCAGTCCTTGACCCGTTTACCGATGAGCCACAGATCAACATAACTTGTGACATCATTGAGCCGCGCACTATGCAAGGCTACAACCGGGATCCACGTTCGGTAGCACGCCGCGCTGAAGAATATTTGAAATCTACTGGTATCGGCGACAAGGCTTACTTTGGACCAGAGCCGGAGTTTTTCATATTCGATGAAATGAAATGGAAAACTGAAATGCATCAGTCCTTCTTTAAGATCGGCTCAGATGAAGCGGCCTGGTCTACTGATGCTGACATCGACGGCGGCAACAAAGGTCATCGTCCAAAAGTCAAAGGCGGCTACTTCCCAGTGCCACCGGTAGATTCTTTGCATGATCTGCGTGGCGCTATGTGTGACACCATGACGTCTATGGGCCTGACCATCGAACTGCACCACCACGAAGTAGGCAATGCCGGTCAGTGCGAAATTGGCACCCGCTTTAACACTCTGGTCGCTAAAGCCGACGAAACACAGACTCTGAAGTACTGCATCCATAACACCGCAGATGCGTTCGGTAAAACCGCGACATTTATGCCTAAGCCACTGGTTGGTGATAATGGCAGCGGCATGCACGTGCACATGTCTGTATTCAAAGATGGCACCAATACCTTCGCAGGCGACGGTTATGCCGGACTGTCAGACACCGCACTGTTCTACATTGGTGGCATCATTAAACACGCCAAAGCTTTGAATGCGTTTGGTAATGCGTCCACCAACTCTTACAAGCGTCTGGTGAAAGGCTTTGAAGCGCCGACATTGCTCGCGTACTCATCGCGCAACCGCTCAGCATCAATCCGCATCCCTTACATCCTTGGGGGCAACCCTAAAGGTGTTCGCATCGAAGTTCGCTTCGGTGATTGCACCGCTAACCCTTACTTGTACTTTGCTGCGCTGTTGATGGCTGGTCTGGACGGCATCAAGAACAAGATTCACCCTGGCGAGGCCGCCAGTAAAGATCTGTACGACCTGGAGCCGGAAGAAGAGGCGCTGATCCCCAAAGTCTGTTACTCGCTTGACGAGGCATTGGCGGAACTGGATGCAGACCGTGGATTCCTGCGCGAAGGCGGCGTGTTCTGTGACGATCTGATTGATGCTTACATTGAACTGAAACAGGCTGATTGTACCCGCCTGAATATGTCACCTCACCCGGTTGAGTTTGATATGTACTATAGCGTTTAAAACAGCGTAACACTGCTGCACAAGCAGCTGCAAAAAGAGCCCGGCATCCGTCGGGCTTTTTTTTGCCTGGGATTTTCTGCCCTGTTTCCGCTCATGGATTGTGCGATGCACCAAATAAGCGCATAGTGAATCTGACCTGATCTCTGTTACAGAGCAGGCCACACCACCAAACTGTTAAAAAGGCTGCTGATTTGCAGGATGCTTTCAAATTAGCCGTAGTATGGATAACTGGTTTAGTTATTGCATAGCTCTGCATGCCAATAGAACATCTCTGCGGGAATGTGGAGATAGCCATATAGAGTAAACGCCTTTGACCCTGGAAAAGCTGCATAAACGCCTGCTCGATAGTCTGACTACGGGTATTCTCGTTCTCGATGAACGCCTTCATCTGGACTATATCAATCTTGCTGCGGAGAGCCTGCTGGCAATCAGCGGTCGGCAGTTCAGCGGGTCTCATATCCGTGATTTCCTGATAGATTCGGAACAGGATATCGTCGAGATCAGCAATGCTCATGCAGATAATCGCAGCTTCACTAAACGGCGCACAGAACTGCATCTGCTGCACGGTAAGAGTATTACTGTGGATTACACCATCACGCCACTGATCGATCTCGCTGACGCCTATATCTTGATGGAGATACAGGCGCTTACCTATGCTGAGCGCATTAACCGCGATGAAACCCTGATCTCTACCCATGAAACCACCCGCGAACTGGTCCGAGGTCTGGCACACGAGATAAAAAACCCCCTTGGCGGCATCCGTGGGGCAGCACAGTTGCTGGCGCGGGAGCTGCCGGATTCTGATCTGACCGACTACACCAATGTGATCATAGAAGAAGCTGACCGCCTGCACCGGCTGGTCGACCGCCTGGTCGGTTCACGCAAACTCCCAGAGATGAAATCCATCAATATCCATGAAGTGGTGGAACGGGTGCGCAATTTAATTGAGGCTGAGATCGGCGATGACGGCATCGTAATCGAGCGTAATTATGACCCGAGCATCCCGGAACTGCAGGGTGATGCTGAACAGCTGATTCAGGCGGTGCTGAATATTGTCCGTAATGCCATGCAGTCGCTGTACAGCCCGAATGTGCGCAACAGCGCCGGAATAATTGAGCTGAAAACGCGGGTACTGCGTAACGTCACTATCGGCATGCAGTTCCACCGCCTGGTGACACGTATTGAAATCATTGATAACGGTCCGGGTATCCCCGAGGAGCTGATCAGCAGTATTTTCTACCCCATGATCAGCGGCCGTGCCGATGGCACGGGACTGGGTCTGTCTATCGCCCATTCAATCATCAATCAGCATCAGGGAATTATCGAGTGCAGCAGTAAACCAGGGAATACCCGCTTTGCGATCTTACTGCCGGTAGAAAAAACAAGCAATTCAATGAATTTACGATGAGATCTACGCCATGACCAGACACAATTCAGTATGGATACTGGACGATGACAAATCTATCCGCTGGGTATTGGAGAAGTCCCTCAGCAAAAGCGGACTCACCACGGTCAGCTTCGACAATGGTGACGATCTTTTACATCGTCTCGCAAAAGAACAGCCTGATGCCATCATCAGTGATATCCGCATGCCTGGCATCAATGGTCTGGATCTGCTCTCTACGGTCCAGGATCAGTATCCACAATTGCCGGTAATTATCATGACTGCGCATTCAGATCTGGACAGCGCAGTCTCTTCATACAGCCGTGGTGCTTTTGAATACCTGCCCAAGCCCTTCGATATTGATGAGGCCGTAGCGATGACTCAGCGGGCGCTGGAGCGCGCGCGTGAACACAAGATCGATGTTCCACCGCCCGAGGAAAACACCCAGGAGATCATTGGTGAAGCACCAGCGATGCAAGAGGTATTTCGCGCCATCGGCCGCTTGTCGCAATCCAATATCACGGTTCTGATCAACGGCGAATCCGGTACTGGGAAGGAACTGGTCGCGCATGCGCTGCACCGTCATGGCCCGCGCCGCAGCAAACAGTTTATTGCGCTGAACGTCGCAGCAATTCCAAAAGATCTGATCGAGTCCGAACTGTTCGGCCATGACAAGGGTGCTTTCACCGGGGCGACCGCTCAGCGCATCGGACGCTTTGAACAGGCTAACGGTGGCACCTTGTTTCTGGATGAAATCGGCGATATGCCGGCTGAGACTCAGACCCGACTATTGCGGGTGCTTTCCGATGGGGAGTTCTATCGGGTGGGCGGCCACACGCCAGTCAAAGTTGATGTGCGAATCATTGCGGCTACGCATCAGAATCTGGAGCAACTGGTGTCCCGCCATCTGTTTCGTGAAGATTTGTTCCATCGCCTGAATGTCATCCGTATCCATATTCCTCGGCTGCGTGACCGGCGTGAGGATATTCCGCGTCTGGTCAGATATTTCCTGGGCAAGGCTGCTGAAGAACTGGACGTTGAAGTTAAATTGCTGAGACCTGAAACCGAAAAATATATCACTGGATTGAACTGGCCAGGCAATGTCCGGCAGCTGGAAAACTTCTGCCGCTGGATTACCGTAATGGCTTCCAGCCGCGAAGTACGCATAGATGATCTGCCGCCGGAGCTGTTTGCTCCGCAGGCACAGGTCAGCACGACCCAGAGCTGGACGCAACTGCTGCAGAACTGGGCCGATCAGGAGTTGAACCTGGGACATACCGGTATTCTCAGCGAAGCTACGCCCGAGTTTGAACGCACGATGATTGAGGTGGCCCTGAAGCACACCCTGGGGCGTCGACGGGATGCTGCGTTGCTGCTGGGCTGGGGGCGCAATACGCTGACCCGGAAAATCAAGGAACTGGGAATAGAAGACGCCGGTACCGATAACGACGATAGTTGAGCGCACTGCGCTCCGCAGTGGTTGAAAAATCAGTCCAGCAAGCCTATATTTGCCGATCATTTTCCCTGACTAGAAAATATCACCGGCGGATTGTTGGCTATGATTGAAATTGATCACATCACAAAAAAGTTTGAGCATTTTACTGCGGTAGATGATCTCAGCTTCAAAGTGAGCGAAGGCGAAGTACTTGGGTTCCTCGGACCCAATGGCGCGGGTAAATCCACCACCATGAAAATCATCACCGGCTTCCTGGCGGCAACGTCCGGCACCGTAAAAGTTGATGGTCATGATATTGCCAGTAATCCCATGGCAGTTAAGTCCCTGATTGGCTATCTGCCCGAAGGTGCGCCCAGTTATGGCGAGATGACTACGCTGGATTTTCTGGGCTTTATTGCGGAAATCCGTGGTTACCGGGGAGCGGAAAAAAAGCGTCGTATCGAACATGCTGTTAATGAAGTTGCATTGGGCGAGGTTTGTTATAAAACCATTGAAACGCTTTCAAAAGGCTTTAAGCGCCGGGTTGGTCTGGCCCAGGCAATTATCCACGATCCCAAAGTCCTGATTCTGGACGAACCCACCGACGGTCTGGATCCTAATCAAAAACACCACGTCCGCGAACTCATCAAAAATCTTTCCAAAGACAAAATCGTGATTATCTCCACACATATCCTGGAGGAGGTCTCCGCTGTGTGTACGCGCGCGATTATTATCGCCCATGGCAAAATAGTGGCAGATGGCACCCCTGCAGAACTTGAGTCCCGCTCACCGAAGGGGCAACTTGAAGATTATTTCCGCAGCGTCACTCACCAACCCGTGCCACGCGCGCAGGAACAGGTGTAACCATGGACAACACGGGCATTATCTTCCGACGTGAGCTGGCCAATTATTTCAGTACCCCCCTGGCCTATATCTTTATCGTTATTTTCCTGGTGATGAACGGGATATTCACCTTCGATCTCGGGGCTTTTTACGTTCGCAGTCAGGCTGACCTGCAGCCCTTTTTCAATTTCCATCCCTGGTTGTATCTGTTCATGATTCCGGCACTGGCCATGGGTCTGTGGGCGGATGAGCGCAAGACCGGCACGATAGAGTTACTGCTGACGCTTCCAATCCGCCTCGGCGAAGCCGTAGTCGGCAAGTTTCTTGCCGCCTGGGTGCTCAGTGGCATCGCGCTGCTGCTCACTTTTCCCATCTGGATTACCGTTAACTATCTGGGGAATCCCGACAATGGCGTTATTTTTGCCGGTTATCTGGGCAGCTGGTTAATGGCCGGAGGCTTTCTCGCCATCGGTTCAGGCATGTCAGCGATCACCCGCAATCCAGTCATCGCATTCATACTAACGGTAGCAATCTGCTTCCTGTTTGTGGCCACCGGTTCAGAAATTGTATTGGGAGCATTCAGCTCCTGGGCGCCACAGATACTGGTGGATGCCATTGCCGCACTGAGCTTTCTCAGCCATTTCGATTCCATCAGCAAGGGTGTGCTGGATCTGCGCGACATACTTTTCTTTGTCATTTTCATTCTGTGCTGGTTGCTTGCTACCGCAATCATCATCGAACTCAAGAAAGCAAATTAGGAGCAGACGATGCTTAACAGATATTTATTCTCTGCCACCGGTCTTGCCTTCACCGGAATTTTTTTGATCGTCAGCATCGCCATCATCAGCAGTTTTCCGCGCCTGCGTATCGACCTGACTCAGGACCGATTGTTCACTCTGGCTGATGGCACCCGCAATATTGTCCGCAATCTGGAAACACCGGTTGAACTGCTGTTTTTCTACTCTGATGAAGCCACTGGAGATGTCCCGCAACTGCGTGCCTACGGTAACCGGGTACAGGAGTTGCTGCGCGAGATGGTCATCGCCAGCGACGGCAGACTGTCGATGTCAGTGATTGATCCGCAGCCTTTTTCTGTTGAAGAGGACCTGGCCACCGAATTCGGTGTGCAGCCTGTGCCGCTCTCGCAAGGCGGCCAGCAGGTCTACTTTGGACTAGTGGTGCTGGATACTGAAAGCAGTGACCGACAGGAGGCCGGTGAAGGTGACAAAAACTTCCAGACGCTGCCCTTGATCCGTCCTGATCAGGAAGGATTTCTGGAGTATGAATTTTCCAGGCTGATCACCATGGTCACCAATCCGGAGACACCGGTCGTCGGTCTGCTGACCGAGCTCAATATAGATGGCGGTTTTAATGCCGCAACCGGACAACCTGCTGCGTCCTGGGCAATCATGGAAAGCATCCGCTATCTCTACGATGTGCGCCGCTTGAGTCCCTTCACCGATAGCATTGATGAGGATGTTGATATTCTGCTGGTGGTGCATCCCCAGAATCTTGAACAGCAGACTCTGTACGCGATTGATCAGCATGTAATGCGTGGTGGCAAGGTGATGGTGTTTGTAGATCCAAATGCGGATTCACAGTCGCAGCAGGTGATGTCTGGCAGCGCAGAATTCGATTCGCTTTCCTCAGATCTGGCACCGTTGCTTAGCGCCTGGGGCGTTGAGTATGACTCTGAACGCGTGCTGGCAGATCAGGAACTGGCACTTTTTGTAACGGTCGGTCAGGCGCAGCGTCCGATCACCCACCTGGGCATGATTGGCGTACAGCGACCGGGTTTTGCCAACGATATTGTTACCACCGGTCTGGAGATAATGAATATGTCATCGCTGGGCGCACTGATTCCACGCCCGGATGCAAGCACCAGCTTCGAGCCATTGATTCAGTCCAGTGATAAAGCCATGCTGATGGAAGGGGCATTCTTCAAGGCATTGACCGACCCAAGCATCCTGCTGGACGAGTTTGAAGCCAGTGGCGAACGCTACACAGTAGCCGCAAGAATTACCGGTGCGGCTGCCAGTGCGTTTCCAGAGGGCCGCCCGCTGATTACTGACAGTGGTGACCAGACGGATACAGACGCTGCGGCTCCGGCTGAAACAGAACTGGCAACTCATATCGCGCAATCCCAGGGCAGTATCAGCGTCATTGTGGTCGCAGACACCGATTTTCTGACCGACAGAATGTGGGCGCAGCTAAGTTCAATGTTCGGGCAGCGTATGGTGCAGGCATTTGCCAGCAATGGAAATTTTGTTATTAATGCGCTGGACAATCTTGGCGGCAGTGCGGATTTGATCAGTATTCGCAACCGAGGCAGCTATGCGCGACCCTTTACCCGCGTGCTGGAATTGCAGCGTGCAGCTGATGAGCGTCTGCGACAGGAAGAAACTGAACTTTTGCAGGCATTGGCGGAAACCGAACAACAGCTGGCGGCACTGAGTCAGGGATCTGCTGACGGCAATGCTTTAACACCGCAGCAGGAAGAACAGATAGATCGCTTCATTCAGCAGCAACTGGAGACGCGCAGAAAACTGCGTGAGGTTCAGCATCAGTTAAATGATGATATTGAAAGTCTGGGCAGTACGCTGAAATTAATAAACACGGCACTGATTCCGGTGTTGCTGATCATAGCAGCGCTGACGATGGCCTACCTGCGTAGAAGAAAACGCGATACAGCTACGAAGACTTAATCGGCAATTTGACCCGCACACAGGTACCCACTCCGAGTGTGCTGTCAATTTCAAGCTTACCGCCATGAGCTTCGGCGATCAGACGGCACAGATACAAGCCCAGACCAAATCCGCCTGTATGCCGCTGCCTGGAGCTGTCCGGCCGAAAGAACGGCTCGCTGATCTGGCTCAGGTGCTCTTTGGCAATACCCTCGCCCTGGTCACGGACCTCCAGCACTGCGTCGCTGCCGGTAAACTGAATTGCAACGGTTATAGGATTATTACGACCGTGCCGGACGGCATTGTTTAAGAGATTGGTCAGCAGTAAGCGGATTCGCAGTTTATCAATCTGCATTGAACGATCACGTTTTGGAAACTTTTTGTTTAGACCGCCTTCGTAACCTGTATACGGCTCCAGGGTCAGATTCACGAAGCGGGTGAAATCCACTTCTTCAGCCACCAATGCATAATGTCGGCCACTGAGCCGCTCTGCTTCAATTAAATCAGCAATCAGCAGATCAATCTCGTCAATATCATCACGCAGATTATCCTTTACCTGGCCATCGTCCATAAACTCCAGCTGGAGTTTCGCCCGCGTTATCGGCGTGCGCAGTTCGTGACTGATTGCCAGTAACAACTGCCGCTTTGCTTCCAGCATCGACTGCAGTGAATCAGCCATCTGATTGACGCTATGGGTCAATTCACCCAGTTCATCCGTGCGGCTGGTTTTTACCCGATAACCCAGATCACCCTCGCAGATGCGCTCAGCACCCTCTCGCAATAATCGCACCGGATCGAGCAGTCTGCGCACCAGCCAATAATTGAGGAACAACACAATTATCGCGACGCCCAGCCCCATATAAATAACGAAATAATCATAGTCACTTAAGGAAGGCACTTTGCGATTGAGAAAATACTCATAACCACCGCGGGCAACCCGGATCACATCTTCATCACCTACCGTCATCATCTGCGCTTCAGCAGAGATTGAACGTACGAACTGAGCCTGATGAATATCCAGGTCGTCGGCTTCATCTGACTGCCAGTTGATATGCGGGCTGCGAATAATGATCGTCAGCGACAGATCCTGAGCCAATTGCGAGGCCTGGCGCAGGTCAGGCGGAATACCGATACTGTCGACGATCTGATTGATGTTATTGAGGTAGAAATCCGGGATCGGACTCACCCGTTCTGCCCGCCAGTTTTGATCCAACTGGCGCAGAGACAAAGAGATAATCACAAAGAAAAAAATTACAGTGGCGCTGAAAATCAGCAACAGGCGAAAAAACAGCGAATTCGCCACCTTTGGAACCAGCGTTTTCACTTTGGTTCGCCGACGAATGTATATCCCCGGCCCCAGACCGTTTTTATAAACCGTGGCGTCCGTGAGGTGTCGTTGAGCTTATGGCGTAAGCGGCTTACCAGGGTGTCCACCGCCCGGGAGAAAAGTTCTGCATCAATACCGCGTAATCGGTTCATCAGTTCATCACGCGAAAAAGTCTTATTCGGTGACTGCAAAAACACAATCAGCAGTTCGTACTCCATGGTTGTCAGTTCGACCAACTCATCGTCAAGCTTCACCGTGCGTCTGACGGTGTCGACTTCCAGGCCCTTAATCTGTGGCAGTTCAAGCTGTTTGCGCGCTTCATCGCTGCTGCGTCGCAGAATATTGGTGATCCTCGCCACCAATTCACGGGGTTCAAATGGCTTTGGCAGGTAGTCGTCAGCACCCAGTTCAAGGCCAACGATGCGGTCGGTCACTTCACCGTGTGCAGTCAGCATCAAAATCGGCAACTGCCCATAGATCGCTGATTTGGAGCGGATTTCACGGCAGATTTCAAAACCATCTTTCTCTGGCAGCATAACATCCAGAATCAATAAATCCGGCTTCATGCGCTTCAGATATTCAAAGCCTTTGCTGGGCGTATGCGCGGCAGTCACCGCCATGTCATAGCGCTCCAGGTACTGGGTCAACAATTGACCGAGCTTTTCATCATCATCTATCAGTAGTATTTGTTTCATTTGGTTTGGCCGGCAGGTCACTCGGATCGGATGCCCGGAGTGTACGAATTCAGCGCCGGGAAATCAATCAACTGGCTGGTAGACCTGCCGCGCAGGCGCGAATCACCGGGCTTAACAAACCGGCATCACACCGGCCTGCCCGGATAGCGGCTGTCCGTAGTATCATAGCGTCCCCACTGAATCAGGACCGTGTTTAATGATATCGCTTAACAACGCCCGCCTTATGCGCGGCGACCTGGTGCTGCTTGAGCAGGCCAGTCTTGCCATCCACGATGGACAGAAAATAGGTATCATCGGTCGTAATGGCAGTGGTAAAACCAGTCTGTTTAGTTGCCTGCTTGGCCAGCTTGCATTGGATCAGGGCCAGCTGAGCATGCCTGAAGGGCTGCGTGTCGCCTGCATGTTACAGGAAACCGCGGCACTGCCCTGCTCTGCGCTGGACTATGTGATGGATGGCGACAAGGTGTTCCGCGCCATAGAAGCGAAGCTGACCGCTGCTGAAGCAACAGGTAACGGCAGCGATATTGCACATTGGCACAGTGAGCTGGATAGAATCGGCGCTTATGATATTCAGACCCGCGCCCGGCAGATGCTGGCAGGACTTGGCTTCAGCAGTGATGAGTTTGAGCGCCCGGTAGCGACATTTTCCGGTGGCTGGCGCATTCGTCTGAATCTGGCGGCTGCATTGATGGCCCCGTCTGACCTGTTGCTACTCGACGAACCCACCAACCACCTCGATCTGGAAGCCACGCTGTGGCTGGAGCAGTGGCTGATTCGCTATCAGGGCACCCTGCTTATCATTTCGCACGATCGCAGCTTCCTGGACAAAGTTATCGATTATGTCGTCAGCTATGAACAGCAACAGCTGGCTTTATATCGAGGCAACTACAGTTCTTACGAATCTCAACGTGCGGCACGCCTTGCCCAGGAACAGGCAATGTATGAAAAGCAGCAGCGTCGCAAAGAGGAAATCGAAAACTTTGTGCGCCGTTTCCGAGCGCAGGCGACCAAAGCCAAACAGGCCCAGAGCCGCTTGAAAGAGCTGGATCGCATGCAGGAAATTGCGCCCGCTCATATTGATTCCCCGTTCCATTTCATATTTCCTGAACCCGAGCAGGGCCCCGACGAATTGCTTGCACTGATTCATGGCAGCATTGGTTTTTCGGAGCCGCTGGTGACTAAAGTAAAGATGACAGTCCGGTCAAATACCCGCATCGGCTTGCTTGGATTCAACGGCAGTGGCAAGTCAACCTTGCTGAAGACACTGTCCGGAAAAATGCCACTGCTGGGCGGCGAGATGCGGCAATCAAAACATCTTAAAATTGGCTACTTTGCCCAGCATCAGGTTGATGTGCTGGATAAGAATTCCGGCCCGATGGCGCTGGTGCAGAAACTCGATCCGCAGGCGCGCGAACAAAGTGTACGCGACTTTCTGGGTGGTTTTGATTTCCGTGGCGATCGTATCACCGACACCATTGCAAATTTCTCCGGTGGCGAGAAGGCGCGGTTGGCGCTGGCATTGATAGTCTGGCAAAAACCTAATCTGTTATTGCTGGACGAACCTACCAACCATCTTGACCTGGAAATGCGCCACGCGCTGACCGAAGCCCTGCAAAGCTATTCGGGAGCGCTGCTGATCGTTTCACACGATCGCCATCTGCTCAGCAATACGGTTGATGAGTTTTATTCAATTCATCAGGGCCGCTTTACCGAGTTTGAAGGTGACCTGAATGATTATGAAAAATGGTTGCAGGAACACAGTCGTCAGGAGGCTGCGCCAGCCACAGCAAACGCAGATAATAAACCGGACCGTAAGGAACTGCGTCAGCTGGCTGCAGTCCAGCGGCAGCAGTCCGCCCCGCTGCGCAATGAAATAAAGAAACTGGAAAAACAGCTGGAGCAGGTCTCACAACAACTGCAAGCACTGGAAGAAAAACTGGCCGTGCCGGAGATTTACGAAGACAGTAAGCGCAGTAAGCTCGCTGAGCTTTTGCAGGAACAGATTCGCCTCAAAAAACAACTGGGATCGCTTGAAGAGGACTGGCTGCAGAAAAGCGAGACACTGGAATCCCTGGAAACCGCATGATAGTGGCTGCATGCCGGTATCCATTCGGTTTTTAAACTTCTAAACAGCCGTTCCTTCGGCGCATTGACGCTCCTATGTCAAACATTCGCGGCCACAGCCTTCAAATCACCGAGGATTAGTGGGTATAGCTCTCGGACGATGTCGCGTTTTAGACAACGGTGTAGTTCTTTTAGGGTAAGTCCTTCCTTCGTCCGACGTTCGACATATACACGGGTCCTTGGATCGCTTCGCGTGCGAACCATGGCCAGGGTCCACAGTGCATTGTTTGCCGCCCTGCTACCGCCGCGATTCAGGCGGTGTCTGATCGTCTTTCCTGACGACGCTGGCAATGGGTTAACACCACACAATGCAACCAGGGCGGCCTCGCTTTTTAGCCGCTCTGGAAAACAATATGCACCTAAGTCGTAGCTAAAACTAATTGGATACGGGCTGCCCGCGTCTGTCCATGCGGAGATGCTCGCCTCTACCTCGGCAGGAGATTCTAAGCCCTTGGCGATTCGTCCGTGGCTTTGCAGAACGAGTCGCTGCTGCATCGCTACTGTTTTCAGGAAGTCAGCTAGCTCTTGCTCGTTTTTGCATTCACAGCCTTGCGCTGCACTTGGCCCAACGCAAACTCTCGCCCTTTTTAGGGATTGGTCATCTAAAAATAGCCTTCACGCTTTTTCTTCTCCATCGACCCAACCTGATCCTTGTCTAAAGTACGACCCTGGCGCTCACTAGACTTATCCAACAGAATTTCTTGAATTATTTCAGGCACAGTCGTAGCGTGACTTAGGACAGCGCCAGTTTGTGGATAACAACCAAGAGTCCTAAATCGAATCTGACGTATTTCAATCGAATCGCGCTCTTCAGCATTTAGATAGGGCAGCATGCGCTCATCGTCCAAGGCAAATATCTGAGCACTTTCACTACAGATCCAACTCCTTCGTGGCGCCGAGAAGTAAAGATCTACCAGATCGATCTTTTCCAGCATGATGTATTGCCACACATCCACTTCAGTCCAATTGGATAAAGGAAACACGCGCACGCTCTCCCCGCTATCAATTTTAGTGTTGTAGATATTCCACAACTCGGGGCGCTGGTTTTTAGGGTCCCAGGAGTGATTTTTACCACGCACCGAGAACACTCGTTCTTTAGCGCGGGACTTCTCCTCGTCACGGCGAGCACCACCAAGTGCGGCATCGAAGCCATATTTTTCCAGCGCCTGCTTAAGCGCTATCGTTTTCATGTGATCGTTGTATTTTACGGACCCGGACTCGACTGGATGTATGCCTGCTGCCAACGCATCGGTGTTGGTATGCACGAGCATGCGCAAAGCGTACTTCTGCGCTAGCGCATCGCGAAATCGCGCCATTTCGGCGAATTCCCAAGTCGTATCGACATGCAATAACGCCAATGGCACAGGTGCAGGATAGAGCGCCTTGCGTGCGAGATGCAGCATTACCGTCGAATCCTTCCCAATCGAGTAGAACATGCAAGGGTTCTGAAAACTGGCGACAACCTCACGGATAATGTGAATAGACTCCGCCTCCAGCTTACGTATATGAGTCATTTCAGACATGCGCGTCCTCCTCTGTAACAGGCGTCCACTGGCCAGCGTGATAGCGAGCCATGCTTCTTGCCTCCAGATCCCAGGCGAAGAGAAATAACCAGTCATTGTCGAGTAACTCTCGCACCGCTGGCTGAGCGTTGATGATATCGGCTATCGCTTGTATTGGCGCGGCGATGTAGACACTTAGTCTTAGTGGTTGATGGCGCCAGTCGGAGCCATCATGCACAGATTGAATTGGCAACCCAATGCGTAAATCACCTCCGTTGCCTTCGAACACACCAATGTGTTCGCCCACGACGTTGTGCAGTAATTTATTGCCGCTGCCATATTTATCGGGATCGACGACGGATGCGTAGTACTGCAGATTAATCCAGTTGGTGACGATCATCGGCGCGGTAATGATCAGCTCCAACACCTTGAAGCCCGCATCACTCTGCCACGTGTAGTCATGAAGAAAACTACGTCCCTCCAGGTTGATTTGGCGAGTAAAAGCACGTGGCGCAACGATAAACGAGGCATTGTTTGCGAGCCCCCATTCCGGGCGCAGTTGTGCCCAATCATTGCTACGCTCTTGCATCGCCGATGCAATCCTATTGGTTTTTTTGGCCTCGATACCAAGGCTTGGTGCACGAGCGTGTTGTGCAACGCTTTCGGCGCCTCTTAGCCACTGGCTGTAAGGAGCTTCGTCAGGCGAGTCGAAGCAGACAATTTCATCAAGGCTGGTATTGTGAAGCGCAGGGACAAAACGGGTGGTATTGGGAATCATGACCTGATGACTCGCCAATATTTCTCGCAAGCTTGCGTCATTGAGCAATTGTGCGAGCACTCGCACGTTTACTTCGCCGCTTTGCCCACCGCACGCACCGCAGTCCAGGCTTGCGGCATGGGGATTATTGGCACTATGACTGGCGTGGCCCACAAGTAATACATGCTCGGGGAAATCCTTCTTCAAACCAAGCGCTTGCAGAATTGACAGGAGCAACTGCGCTTGGTCCTCTTTGCTGATCGCGACACCATTGCTGCGCAGCTCCCAAATGCTATTCTTCTCAATTGGGCTTATAGATTCGCGCGTGCGCAATTTGGAGAAACTGTACCGCAGCAAGTCGAAGGCTTTGAACACTCCACCGGCCTCTACCAAGCCGAAAGAGGCTGGCGCAATATTAGAGGCGTCCTGATTGCCGACCTTACGTTGTATGCTCGCGTTTTGCTTTCGCTCTAAGGCGCTCACCGCCACCTTGGAAACACTCAGTACGGGACTCAGCAAGCCTGGCAACTGTGGCCTTGCCTCGCTAGTGAATGAGTTGCGATACTCGATAGGCAGCCCGAAGAAACCGGCGAAACCGGCAGTTTGAATGGCAGGGTCCTGCGCCTCTAATGCACGACGCATTGGCTCAGAACGCACGTCTATGCAAAAGATTGCCAACACCTTTGGCGTTGCGGCAGGCGAAGGTTGCACCTTCAGTAACTGCTGTTGTAAAGGTTCTTGATAGGCGTACTCGAGTGCACGTTGCCACACCCATAGTAACTGCTGGTTCTGCAGAATTTCGTCAAAACGCGCAGCGCTTCTCTGGAATTGAGCGAGGAATTGACGCTTTATCAATTCGTAACTTGCGGCAGTCTTCACTTGCAGGTGTCGCCACAGCAATAGCTCCCAGCAGAGTCTTATCGCCAGCAGTTGTTCTATGAGATCGTTGTCATTGCCTACCAAGCGGTCTTGCCATGCCTGATACGCGAGCCATGAAGTCCAACCATTCACATCCAGCAGCAGAGAGGTGGCATAGTCTACGCAGGCCGCCTCGCTAAACTGCCCCGCGAACACTTCTTTGTGAAATGCCTCATAGACCCCAGAGATCGATTCCGGGAGGGAATGAATCTGCTGGTTGATCTCGCGAGCTCCCATTAGAATTCCGATGCCTTTGTCGAGGCCCACCACTTCCCGCCATGATTGAAAAAATGCGTGCCCTGCAGAGACGCCGCTAAGCATTCTTTCCGGATATTGGAAAAATGCCCCGCAGAACTGGCTTATCTGTTGTTCAACTTCGGCGCGCCATGCCATCTTATTGCGTTGTTCTACCGTGTCATCCAGAAAGTCTACAAAATTGTGCCAAGGCTTCGGCACCGCAGAAGTTTCCAGCGCGGCTAATAACTGCTCCTGCGTTGCCACTGTTTTTAGCTCATTTTTTGCCATCTGCAGATGCGATGGAGAGATTGCCCTGCCCCATTGACGTTTGTAGTAGGCGCCCGGCATCAGGCAATTAATCTTGCCCAGTGTTGCGAGTCGCGCGGCCACTTTGGAAAACGGCTCAGCGCGCATCTCCCACCATGGGTTCACTGCAATGGAGCGATCTAAAGGCCACGTGGGAGCGAATTTGCTACACGCCTGACGCATGCACTGCTGCAGGGACGTTGGCGTAGCGTCATCTAACAAGGGACCAGGCACTGTCATATCAAATTGCTCCATGTGACATTGTTGTTGTATTTGGGGTGCGTGGCAATGGCCATAGTTTTAGCGTTAGACGTGTGAGCCATTCATCGAGATAAAACCCAGCATTGAGTGCGATAAACAAGCGATGACTAGAAGTGCTTTGTGGGTTGTAACGCAACTGGAAATAACCCAGCAGGAGTATCGCGAAGAGGCTTAAGATCCATACATCGAACCAGACGCGGTAAGTATGCTCATGGGCAGGAATTACAGGCGCGAGTATTGTCTTGAAAGCCCAGTAAGTGCCCAACAAAAGCAGGCACCAGCTAAGGGAGTAGACAATCTGCTGCCTTCCACCCACCGCACTAAGCTGTGTCAGGAACACAGTCAGTGCCGCAGCCACAATCAACCATGGGCTAAGCGGTAATAACGATACGCCGCTAAGTGAGACAAGCAAGGCGATTGCAGGTAGCACCACAAGAGACGCCAGGAACCAGCCTCTCAGTGTCGGCAGTCTCTTTGTGCTGTGCTGTGCGCGAAGAAATTCTGCAACCGCCTCGCCGGAGTTCAAGAAGGCCAAGGCTTTGTAGCAGGAGTGGGCTAGCATGTGCAGTAAGGCGAGCTCGTATAAGCCTAGCGCACACTCCACTAACATCAGACCCATTTGCGCGTTGGTAGACCATGCCAGGCGCACCTTTATGCTGATTCTGGTCATCATGACCAGGGCCGCCACCAGCATCGACAAACCTGCGACTACTATCACGATTGCCTGGGCGATCAGCGCTTGGCCGAACAGCGGGGAGAAAAGTATCAACAGAAAACCGCCAAGATTAATGACACCAGCATGCAGTAGGGCCGAAACGGGGGTTGGAGATTCGACCACTTGGATTAGCCAACCATGCACGGGTAGTTGCGCACATTTAATTAGGGCGGCGAGTGCGATTAAAATGGCCGCAGCCTGTTCTTGCGCACTGAGTCTATTCACCGGGTAATGGGACAATATCTCATCGAGGTTTAGGCTGCCGTGTTCACGCCACAGCAGGAAAAACGCGACAGCGAGACAGGCCTCCGCTACTCGAGCAAGTATGAACTTCTTATGAGCCGCGAGGACGGCACGAGCTCGCGTGGGGTAGAACATCAATAACTCATGGAAGCTTAGGCTAATTGCGACCCAGGCAAGCCACAGGAGCACTAGATTCTGACTCGTTACCACACAGAGTACGGCGAAGACCGTGCAATTGAACCACCACAAAAAGCGTTTTCCGTTGACGTCCTGAGCGAAATTCGTTGCCGCATAGCGAAGCACGATCCAAGCGATAAAGCTAATAAGCAGCAGCATGATGCTGACGAGCGGGTTGAAATGGAACCAAGCTAGTTGCGATGCTGGCACATCCAAGATCATGGTCTGCACGAAATAGAGGGCAGCTGCCGCGAATGCCACCCCCATTATCGTCTTGGCCGCCGCCCAGCGCCAAGAAAAAGTCCAAAGCATCATTATCAGCAGAGGGGCCAACACCACAGTTGTCGCTAAAAAAGAGCTTCCATTAAAAGTCATAATAATCCAACCAGTTATTTGAAGTGCGGCGATTGTCCGGCATTATGAACATTCTGTAAAATATATATTAATTCAATATTCATTCTTTTTTGGTGAACTATGAGCAGGCTCAATTACCACCATCTTTACTACTTTTGGAGAGTAGCTAAGCAAGGCAACTTGACCCAATGTGCCCACGAATTGCATGTCTCTCAGTCTGCGCTTTCCACGCAAATCAAGCAGTTAGAGGAAAGCATGAACTTAACGCTGTTCAAACGCGAAGGGCGCAAACTGGTACTGACTGAGACGGGCCGTAAGGCCTTCAGCTACGCTGAGGACATCTTCAAGAAGGGTGACGAGCTGCAATCCTACTTGCTTACTGGCGAGCAACAGGAGGGGGCGGCACTGCGCATCGGCATGCTGGCGACCATGTCGCGTAATTTTATCGAGAACCTCATGCAGCCTTTGGTGGGGCGCCCTCACGTTAAGTACAGCCTGGAAGCGCGTGAACAGTCCAATCTTTTAGCCGCGCTCGGCAACCACCAACTCGATCTTGCACTGACCAATATCGCGGTGGTCGGAGACGATAAGCAATTATGGCAATGCCAACTGCTTGCCCGGCAACCAATTGCGATCGTTGGTCCCCCAGGATTGAAACTAGGGGACCGGCTCAATGCCGCTTATAAGAAGCAGCGCTGGGTTTTACCGGTACACGATAGCCCGATACGCTCTGCATTCGAGGGCATCTGTGCACAACATCATTTCACCCCGGACGTGATCGCCGAGGCCAATGACATGGCCATGCTCAGGCTGTTGGCACGAGACTCCGGCGCGATCTCAGTGCTGCCACAAGTCGTGGTGAAGGATGAATTAGGTAGCGGTAAGCTCGTACTCTATCTTACTCTGGAGAACGTGTTCGAAAACTTTTATGCGGTGACTATCGCGCGGCAGTTCCCGAATAATTTGGTCAATGAATTGCTAACGCTTGCCCGTCAGCAGCCATAGCCCCCATAAATCGAAATTGTCTTTCGTGTCAGAACCATTGTGTTTAAGCGGTCGCAGTAGGAATGCTGGTCACCCAGCACCCCCTGCGCAGATCCGTACGTGCGCTACTAACGCTTACGGCTCCTAAGTAGTGCGATTTTAAGTGAGGCAATGCGAGCTCAAGTGTTCACGCCAACCGAATTTGAGCGTTCCGGCAACCACACCTTGCAACCCGGTACAGGCTGGCAGATATACGATGACAAGCTAAAAACAAGACCGACATGCCTGTCTGGGCACGCCATCACCAGCTGAGCTTTCCCTGCGCGATCCAGCGCCTGCGACCTCCCCCAGATTCTGGCGCATTTGAGAACCAGGGCCCCGCCGCAGACCGGACTGTTCGACGAAGTATGAGTCACCAACAAGGAGAAATTACAGTCGGCCAGGGAGGGCGGCCGGCAGCCACTCGGTCTGGTGGTGGTCTGGAGGGGTAGCAGCCAGCCAGGATGATCCGCTCGGGCCGCGTTGTGGATAAAGAACAGTCGATTTCCCGGGAGTTCTGGCTACAGAAGGGCCGATGCCTGGCTTGCCCGTCACCAAAATGGACAACTCCCTGATCGGGTGGTACCTTTTGTTCTTCCTATACTCACCTTCGAAGCGGCTGCCCGAACGTTGGGCGTGCACCCATCCACGCTCTGGCGCGAGCGCAATTCGACGGTCAGTTCATGGTGTTGGGTTTCAATGGTCTCGTCGGCCAGGTCAGGCGCAGCCACCACATGCTGAGTGCCTGGCCTCGGCACCAAGTGCAGGTGGATTGAACTATTTGCCACCAAAGGCCCTCCAATGATCATCAGGCCAATAACAAGACCAAGCCCTAACCCTTAATTAACCTCGTTAGTAATAATTGGAAAATTGAATGAAAAAAATCGGATGGCTGCTTTGCGTCCTGTTGAGTTCGAACGCGCTGGCTGCGGGCGAAGTTGAAATCCCCTTGCTGGCTGAAACCGTCCAGATCCAGGCCGCGATCGGTGGCGTTCTTGAACTCGACGAGAACGGCCAAGGCACGCTCGGCGACGACCTCTGCAACCAGTTGGGTTTGTCCGATCTGGTGGTGGTGCCCGAGGATGGCCAACTGGCTGTCAGCATGGCATTGACCGCAACGACCGGTGCCCACGTGCTCGGTGCCTGCCGGGGTCCGTCGCCATGGCGGGGCCGACTTGCATTGAGACTGACTCCTCAAGTGATGGCATCGGGACTGGCCATAGAGTTTGTGCCTGATTCGATCGAACTGTCGCGACCGGATGGTAGCCTCGGCATTTTCAGCGCACCGGCCCAGGTCCTTGCCGATGCGCTCGTGGTGCCGCGCATGAACAGGGTTCAAATTGACCTGGCCGAGCCACTGAACGTCCTCGATGAATTGATCGAGCAATTGCTGGGTCCGGGGCGTGCGCAAGTTGATGAGCAGTCTCTGGTTCAGCGGACCCGCATTGCCCGCCTCGAAACCGAAGAAACGGGCATCAGGGCCTGGTTGGCTTTCCAGGTTCGCGCCCTTGAGCTGGCCGATCAAGCGTCCGAGCCAGGTTTGGACGCCATCGAGCTGGCTCAATGGCAAACTCTTGAAGATGAGTTCGACGGCTTTCTGACCACGATCGTTTCGACCCTGGCCCGCTCAACTGAGTCCCATGCCTTACGAAGTGAATTACTCGCCGCGCTGCTGGACGCCCGACACGCGATTGCCGAGGCGCTGACGCGCGATGATCCCGCGTCTGATCCGGTTCGAGAACTTTTCCTGACAACCTGGGATCGGCTGCGGCCCCTGTTGAGCGAACTTGAAAGTCTGGAGTCCCCGGGTTTGGAAGTTGATTTCAGGCTGGCCACGTTCATTGCCGGTGGTGACGCGCTGCGGGCACTCGACACCTTGGGGCCAGAGTATGGTTTGGAAATCACTCGTGACGGGCTGCGCAGGCTTGCCCGCCTGCTGATGGCCGAAACGGTGCCTCCGAGTTTCACACCGTTGCCGCTGGAGGTAGATCCGGAATTTCGCGCTCTGTTTGGACTTGATGCCAGAGACGAGCCTGTGGCCACAACAGCAGAATTGATGCGACGCATCGCAGGTGGTTTTCGCTGGGCGGGGTCCTGGCTGTTGCCGACCGCTCATGCCAGCAGCGTCCCCCCGGCCGAGGCTCTTAAGGGGTTGGTCCCGCGACTGGCGAGCCTCGATGACTATCTGGAGCTGGTCGCCAGCTTGCTGGAAGAGCAGGTCGGCGCCTGGTTGGACGAAAATGATAGCATGCCGGACCGGATGAAAGAGCGACTCGACCCCCTGGTTCGTGCCACAGCATGGAAAGAATCCTGCTGGCGCCAGCTCGAAGGTTCAACTAGCGATCCCCAAGTGCTGCGTTCACCCATGGGTGCAGTGGGCATGATGCAGATCAACGGCCGGGTCTGGCGCAGCGTCTACGATCTTGACCGCCTCAGTGATGAGGTCGACTACAACGTGAACGCCGGCATCGAAATTCTGACCCATTACATGGTTGATTACGCGATCCGGCGTGGCGAGCACGAGCAGCCCGGCGGTGATGACAATTTGATCAAGGCAACCTATGCGGCTTATAACGGCGGCCCGTCACACCTGGAACGATACCGTCGCGAAGACACGCCCACCCGATTGCAGGCCATTGACAATGAGTTCTGGCGCCATTACACGACCATCAAGGCCGATCAATGGCCGGATATCTCAAGCTGCTACGCGGTCGGAGACTAATGACCAAATAGCTTCGATAATTTTGTACTCCACGGAATTAATGCAATGCTTACAGCCAACTTGCACCATCGACACTATATGTCAAAACGAAACACATGCTGCACGTTGTTCACGGGAACAGCGGTTCCATCTACTAATCGTGGCGCGAAGCGAAATTTTTCGATAGCACGAATTGATGGGCCATCAAACATGCCTCCTGGTTCAGCATCTATTATTATGACATCGGTAACTGTCCCTTCTGCCGTGATGGTGAAACTCATTTTCGCCCAGCCGGAGATGCCGCGCGAGGAGGCACGCGCCGGATACATAGGAGGTTCAAATTCAATGGGAGCAATGTTGCAATGAGCGTCGTCATGATTCACAAGGCCTCAACAGGATCTGGTAGCTCCATCGGGAAATGCTTAGCTTCATAGGCCTCAATAAGCGTCACCATCACATCAAGCTTTTCACCATCTGGTGTATCAGGTTCAGCCGCCATTAGACTTTCAATCTCTTTTAATGCCGTTTGGTAATCGGCATCAGTTTTAACAGGTTTGATGTCCATAGTCTTTCCTCTGGCAATTAAATTGTTTGCGCATCAATTTTGTCATACTGCTCGTGAGTACCAATAAAGCGGACGTATATGACTCGATATGCGTAGCCGCATGATAGCGACTTCATGATAGCGACTTTATAAAGACTCCTGTTCCTGGTCGATTGCAGGTACTCGGTCAGCCCTCGGCAAGCCGGATGCGAGCACAGAAGCGATCAACAGCAGCAAAGACGATACTAACAGGCATGCCGCCAGACCTGCATATTGATATACCAGGCCTGACAGAAGCGTGCCTGCCAGGCGCCCGGCTGCGTTCGCCATATAATAGAACCCGACATCCAGTGACACCCCATCGTGCCTGGCATAAGAAACAATCAGATAGGAATGTACTGATGAGTTTACCGCGAATAATAGGCCGAACAGCAGCAGACCTCCGATCAGCACTTCCTGAACCTGCCAGTTAAAAAACACCGCCACTGCCAGCACTACCGGTACCATACATAATGCGCTTCCCCACACGAATACCGTCCGACCATCGGCGTTAACACCGGTGATCAGTGGTGCAAAGGATTGCACAGCACCGTATGCGATAACCCAGACTGCCAGCAAGGTTCCTACCGCAACATAGTCCCACTGCAGTTGGGTCTGCAGGAAAACCGGCAGCGCCACGACAAACCAGACATCGCGCGCCGAAAACAAAAAGAAGCGCGCAGCGGACAAGCGATTAATCGCGGGACTCTTTGCAAATATTTCGCGGAATTTGGGCTTGAATTCTGCAACGCCTAATTGTTTATCCAGAAAAAGATAACTGGCACACAGCACCAAGGCCAGCATTATTGCCATCAGCAACAACGCAGTTCGAAATCCAAAAGCTGTCAGCAACACGCCACCAAGAAAAAACCCCACTCCTTTCAATGCATTTTTGGACCCGGTCAGCCTTGCAATCCAGATGTACAGGCTGCCTTTGATGTCATCGCTGACCAGCATCCTGATGCTGCTCTTGGCGCTCAGTTTGTTCAGATCCTTGGCGATACCCGATAAGGCCTGTGCCACCATCACATAAAACACCGTCAGCCAGGCCGGGTCTGCCGTTAACATCAACAAGGCCAGAATCTGCAGCGCAATACCGGCGTGCATGGTCATATTGAGACCGATACGGGTTGCTACCCAGCCCCCCAGCAAGTTAGTTATCACACCGAACAGTTCATAAAGCACGAACAGCATGGCAACCTGTAAGGGGCTGAACCCCAGGTTATGAAAGAACAGCACCACCATCATGCGCAGTGCACCATCAGTCAGGGTGAAGGCCCAGTAACTGGCAGTGACAACCATGTATTGCGCCAAAGCATTATTTTTAACTGACATGGTGATGGACCTTATCCAGGCGATGGCTTCTGGTGATCTGCTTCAGCCAACTTTTCGAACCAGTTCCATCAGCCGATTGACATAGCCGATTTCGTTATCGTACCAGGCAAGTATTTTCACCTGAGTGCCATTGACTACCATGGTGGAAAGCGCATCGATAATGCTGGAGCGTTTATCGTTGTTGTAGTCCACTGACACCAGCGGTTTTACCTCATAGCCGAGCACGCCGGCAAGGCGCCCCTCAGCCGCCATTTTTAACGCCGCGTTCACCTGTTCCACGGTAACTGCCTGCTCAAGCTCAAACACACAATCAGTCAACGAGGCATTCGCCAGAGGAACCCGCACAGCAAGGCCATTGATGCGGTTTTTCAGTTCAGGAAAGATCGCAATAATCGCCGTTGCCGATCCGGTCGACGTTGGAATCAGAGACAGTCCGGCGGCGCGGGCCCGGCGCGGATCTTGATGAAACCCGTCCAGTACATTCTGCGTATTGGTGAGGTCATGAATCGTAGTGATGGTGCAGTGCTTGATGCCAAAGCTTTTCAGCATGACGTCCACGACCGGAGCGATACAGTTGGTCGTGCAGGACGCCGCAGTGACAATACGGTGATCCTCGACCAGGTGATCATTGACCCCCATCACCACATTCAAAACTCCGGCAGACTTCACCGGTGCGGACACCACGACTTTTGATACCGTTGACTGATCGGAAAAATATGGAGCCAGTGCTTCAGCGGTTTTGAATTTACCAGTGCACTCTACCACCACATCGACACCGAGCTTCGCCCAGGGGGTATCGCTTATTGCGGCATGACTGGAATAGCTGATGAGCTTGCCATCAATGCTGATAACGGTTCCATCGCCAGAGTCCACCGTGCCTATCGATTTATCCCAGCGCCCGTGTACCGAATCAAACTCCAGCAGATGCGCGGCGGCAGCGGCGTTGCCACCCAGTTCATTGATATGCACAATTTCCATATCCGGCCAGTCCCAGGCGGCGCGCAAGCCAAGTCTTCCCATGCGACCAAAACCGTTTATTCCAACTTTAATTGACATATGGTTCTCCGTATATGCGCATAAGCGTGTATTAGCTTTGCTAAAATCACCTTAAACATTTCATAAATTCAGTCACAGCAGACGCCCTCGTTGTCCAACCTCTGCAGGTCTTCCGCCAGTTCTTTGCTTAACGCCGCATTGGTGGAAATCAACGACCACAGCGGTGACAGACTGGCGCGCGTCTCCGGATTGATCTGATAGTACATCCAGACTCCTCGGCGGCTTGCGATAACCAGTGCATGATTACGAAGATATGCAAGATGACGCGAGACTACGCTCTGCGATAAGGCCATTGCGTCGATTAAATCGCAGACGCACAATTCGTCGCGCTGCAGCAGTAAGGCGACCAGCCTTACCCGCACTGGCTCGGAAAGTGCTTTGAACAAACTGGCTAATTCATGAGTATTCATGGCCTGGATTATATCTGCCTGGGCAAATATAGCCAATCACGTTTTCAAGTCAAGGGGACTTTTGCGACCTGCATCGATGTGCCTGAACGCACTTTGGCGTACTTTAAAGCAGGTCGACAGTCACCCGCACTTGAATGTACACAAATCGACGCTATCTATTAACAGTTGATAAACTCTTGCCGGTCCGCACTCGCTGTTGTACCGATGCGCACCCGGCAATTATTTCAGGAGATGAAAGCCGTGATACTAAATCGTGCGTGGATTGCCCTGCTTGCCTTGTGCACCTTGCAAATGAGCACTCAGATTGCGCTGGCTCAGGAGGCTGTTGCCACTGACACCTTTGATTACACAAATTTTCGCACTAATGATGAAGCGAACAATATCCATATCTTCAAGACCACCAGTCCCGCTGTAGTCAATATCACCAACTCCCGTCTGGTGCGCTCGTTCAATTCATTAAATCCTCAGGAAGTTCCACAGGGCAGCGGCTCCGGCTTTATCTGGAATAATGAAGGCTATGTGGTCACCAACTTTCATGTAATCCAGCAAGCTTCACGGCTGACCGTCACGCTGCAGGATGGCAGTGGCTATCAGGCGCGCGTGGTTGGTTTTGAGCCCGATAAGGATCTGGCAGTTTTGAAGATTGATGCGCCTGCGGAGAAGTTGCACCCGCTGACTATTGGTGACTCAACGCTTCTGGAAGTAGGCCGCAAAGTAATCGCAATCGGAAATCCCTTCGGGCTTGATACCACCATGACGGTGGGCATAGTCAGCGCGCTGGGGCGAGAGATCAATTCACTGAATCAACGCAAGATTCGGGATTTGATTCAGACTGATGCGGCGATCAATCCGGGCAATTCCGGAGGCCCCCTGCTCAATTCACTTGGGCAACTGGTTGGCGTTAACACCGCTATTTACAGCCCCACCGGCACCAATGCCGGAATCGGCTTCGCGATACCCGCTAATACCGTGAAGAAAATCGTGCCGGAGTTGATTCAATTTGGCCGAGTGCAGACACCGACTCTGGGCATTCACTACCTGCCACTGCAACAGGCGGATTATTACCGTCAGCGCTGGGGTCTGCAGGGAGTTATTGTGGTAGGTGTGGTTGCAGATGGCAACCCCGCCAGAGCTGGAATGACAGGTCTGATGGAGACCCCTTCAGGCATCGTGCTGGGCGATGTGATCATTGCAATAGATGACACCGGAATCAATAACGAGGATGATCTGCTGACTGTGCTCGAGAACCGTAAACCCGGCGATGTCGTCACCGTTACTACTCTGCGCAATAATGAGCGCAAGACCTATCAGCTGGAACTGCAGGCCAGCCAGCGCTGATCTTTGCAACAGGGGATGCGCTGCCTGGAGCAGGCATTCCCGCACGGAGAGCCGTTTGTTACACATTGTTTTATTCGAACCGGAAATACCACCCAACACTGGCAATATCATTCGTCTGGCAGCCAATACCGGCTGTCAGTTGCATCTGATAGAACCACTTGGCTTTACTCTCGATGACAAGCGCATGCGCCGTGCGGGACTGGATTATCACGAATTCAGCGCGCTGAAAACTTACCCGGACTGGGGCGCGTTCATGCACAGCAGACCTGAGGGCAAGCTGTTTGCGCTCAGCACTAAAGGCAGCTGTGCGTATTCCAGTGTCAGTTTCAGTGCGGGAGATATCCTGGTGTTTGGCCCGGAGACGCGGGGCCTGCCTGCGGAAATACTGCAATCCTTACCGTCGACTCAGGTCCTGCGCATTCCGATGCGCACTGGCAGTCGCAGCATGAATCTGTCCAATGCCGCAGCGGTCGTGGTGTACGAAGCGCTGCGACAACTGGATTTCAGATTCAGTGACTGATCAGTTCACTGCCTTTAGTTAACTGCACCTTTGTCAGCATCAGCTGCTGGAGCTGCGGCTGCTGCCGCCTGCTGCTGTTTCTGTTGCAGGAACAGCGCTTCAAAATTGACTGGTGCCAGCATGATGGCTGGGAAGCTGCCACGGGTAACCAGGCTGTCAATTGTCTCTCTGGCATAAGGGAACAGAATGTTTGGACAGACTGCTGCCAGTACATGCTCCAGCTCTGCTTCGTTGAAGCCCATACAGGTGAACACGCCAGCCTGCTGAACTTCTACCAGGAAGGCCACATTCTCTTCCATTTTGGCTTCGATGGTCAGTGTCAGTACCACATCAAATACACCCTCTGCCAATTTGGAATTACGGGTGTTCAGATTGAAAGTGATTTTTGGTGACCACTGCCCCTGAAATGTTTCCGGGCTGCGGGGAGACTCGAAGGAGGCGTCTTTCAGATATATTCTCTGCAGAGCGAACACCGGTCCCTGAGGCTGATTAACTGCCGGCTCAGTGCTGCTCGCGGTATTGCCATTTTCGTTGTTGTCTTTCTCTGCCATGATTTAAAACCCATATTGACTGTTAAAGTTAAGTTTATTTTCTACTTCTGCACCAGCGGGAGGTTTTGCGCTCGCCACTCACTCATGCCGCCACTCAGACGTACTACCTGATCAAAACCGGCCTCTTTCAGGGTCTTGCAGATTTCACCCGACTGCTGACCCGCTTTACAGACTACGATCAGCGGTTTTGATTTATATTTCTCCAATTGTCCGAGGCTTGCTGAAAGCTTAGTCACCGGAATATTGATCGCATCAACGATGTGCCCTGCCTCGAATTCTTTCTTATCGCGGACATCCAATACCCGGCCATCCGTGCGATTTATCAGCGTTACAGCCTGCTGCGCGCTGACGCCTTGCGAACCGGTTTTATTAAGGTGCACGATTAATGCCACCACCAGCCCTACCCACAGACTCGACAGAATCCAGTGATTACCGACAAATTCAATAAATTGGGCCATCAGCAAAAGGTACCTTGCAAAAAAGGGGTGAAGTATACACGGCAAACTCAGGGCTTGCATCTACCTGAAATGCAGCCTGAAATGCAGCCTCGCCATCAATGCCAGTTTCCGCGATAATGGCCCACACGCTACAGCGCCTGCGAACTAAAACACCGACTCCAAAATGGACTTCCCACAGATGACTGCACCCATACCCCGCCATACCACCCTGCTCCTGATTCTCGATGGCTGGGGCTATCGCGAAGCCACCAATTCAAATGCGATCGCTGCCGCTGATACGCCGGTCTGGGACAAGCTGTGGCAAAGCTGCCCGCATACGCTGATAAGCACCTCCGGCATGGAGGTAGGGCTGCCAGAAGGGCAGATGGGCAACTCAGAAGTGGGCCATATGAACCTGGGCGCAGGCCGGGTGGTCTATCAGAGTCTGACCCGTATCGACAAAGCCATATCAGAGGGTTCTTTCTTCACAAACCCGGCGCTGACTGCCGCTGTCGACAAGGTGGTCGGCACCGATAAAGCGCTGCATATTCTGGGACTGCTGTCACCGGGCGGAATTCACAGCCATGAAGATCAGATCCTCGCGATGATCGAACTGGCTTATCAGCGCGGTGCAAAACGCGTCTATCTGCATGCCTTTCTGGATGGCCGCGATACCCCGCCCCGCAGCGCGCTGGTTTCGCTGCAACTGGCTGAAAACAAACTGCGGGAACTGGGCTGCGGCCGCATTGTCTCGGTAATCGGTCGGTATTTCGCAATGGACAGGGATAAGCGCTGGGATAGAGTGCAGACTGCCTATGATCTGCTGGTCGATGGCACAGCGAATTTTTTCAGCTTCAGCGTTGAGGAAGCGCTCAGTGCCGCCTATGACCGGGGCGAAGACGACGAGTTTGTCACAGCAACACGGGTTGATGCGCTGGATCAGCCGCTGGTCCGTATTGAAGATGGTGACAGTGTCGTGTTCATGAACTTTCGCTCCGACCGAGCACGGCAGCTTAGTCATGCATTTCTGGATAAAGATTTCAGTGGCTTTGAACGCGAGCGGCAACCTGCGCTCAGCGACTTTGCGACACTTACCGAGTACTCGGCCGATCTCAAAACCAGTTGCGCCTTCCCGCCGCAGTCCATGAATAATGTGCTGGGAGAATATCTCGCCGATCGGGGCAAGACCCAGCTGCGGATTGCGGAAACTGAGAAATACGCTCATGTAACTTTCTTTTTCAGTGGTGGACGTGAACAGCCTTTCGAAGGCGAGGACCGGATCCTGGTCCCTTCTCCTCAGGTAGCGACCTACGACCTGCAACCGGAGATGAGCGCATTTGAACTGACTGACAAGTTGGTGGAAGCCATCCATTCTGGAAAATATGATGCCATCGTCTGCAACTACGCCAATGGCGATATGGTCGGTCATACCGGTAATTTCGATGCCGCAGTCAAGGCTGTGGAAGCGTTGGATATTTGCCTGCAGCAGATCACTGAGGCCATCCGCGCCACTGCAAGCCAATGTCTGATCACTGCCGACCATGGTAATGTCGAACAGATGCTGGACGAGGAGTCCGGCCAACCGCTGACCTCGCACACCAACGGTCCGGTGCCGCTGGTGTATGTCGGCTACCGGGATTGGAAATTCCATCGCGAAGGCAGCCTGAGCGATATTGCCCCGACCATGCTGACCTTGATGGATATTGATATTCCCGCAGAAATGACCGGCACCACCCTGCTGAGCTCATAACCTGGAGGCTCATTCAAAATGCCTGCCCAACGCCTGCGCTTTTTGATCGGCACCTGCCTCTGCGCCGCGCTCCTGCTCGGCATGGCAGGCATCAGCCAAAGCGCAGAAATTGAGCAGCCTGATGTTCAACTGGGAGAAGTCAATAAAGCTATCAGCGCTATTGAGAGCTGGATTAATGATGCTGCCAATAACAGATCACAACTTGAAAACGATCTGCGCACAGCCAATCGTCAGATTGAGATGCTTCAGCAGTCCATTGACAGCAATCAGCTTGCTATCCTTGCCAGTCAGGGAGAATTAGATACCTTGCAAGAGCGCAGCGCAGTGCTGGAACAACAAAAGACTGCGCAACAGGAACTGGTGGCACAGGCTCTGCGAGCCTCTTATATGATCGGCCGAGACAGCTCTTTAAAGCTGCTGCTGAATCAGGAAGATCCTGGACCGGGGGCGAGGATGCTGTATTACTATGCCGCCTTCAACGCCAGCCGCCTGACTCAGCTGGCAGCGTATCAACAAACCCTGGACGAACTTGCGACCATCGCCAGCGGGATTGCCGATACCACCAGTTCACTGCAAGCACGCAGCGCGGAGCTGGAAGGACAACTTGTCAGCCTGACGCACAATCGGGAATCGCGTGCTGATATCCTGCTGGCGCTGGAAGCGGAACTGGCCAGCCGCAGCGATCAGCTCGAACAACTGGTGCAGGATCGCCAGCATCTCGAAAACTTGATTGCCGAAATTAACCGTATTGTCAGTGATATTCCTGCCCCTGAGGAGTTGATGCCCTTTGCTCAGGCGCGCGGTGAACTGCCCTGGCCACTGGCCGGCCCTCTGCTGAATACATTCGGGGCCAGCTACAGTGAAGGCAATTTGCAGCGTCAGGGCGTTATCATCAACGCAGCGGAAGGCACGGCAGTGCGTGCGATTCATCCAGGCCGGGTGGTTTTTGCAGACTGGCTGCGCGGCTCCGGGTTTCTGGTGGTGCTTGATCATGGTCAGGGCTACATGAGCCTGTACGCGCATAATCAGGGATTGTTAAAGCAAAACGGTGACTGGGCCAACCGTGGCGAGACTATCGCCGCTGCCGGTAGCAATGCCGGCATGGACAGCCCCGGCATCTATTTTGAGGTCAGGCACAATGGCCAGGCACAAAATCCGGTCAATTGGTGCGTAACACGCTGATGAAAGCACAGGACGAAATTGATTATCCGGCGTAGAATCATCCGACATTAAATCAGGAGCGCTTCATGACTGAATTCTCTGGCAATGCGTCTGTATCAGGCCGCTGTTTCAGCTGGCTATCCGCTGCTTTCATTGTGGCTGCTTCTCTATTGATTGGGCCCACTCATCTGATCGCTCAGGAGCAGACAGCACAACCGCCGGCTCAGCTGCAGGACAGTCCTCTGAATCGTTTTGGTCGTCAAGCGGGCGAAGCACAGCCATTGCCCTTACCACTGGATGAAGTTCGTATTTTCACCGAAGCGCTGGAAGCAATCCGCAACGCCTATGTAGAAGATATTGATGATAAGACCCTGCTCAGTTTTGCGATTAAAGGCATGCTGGCCGGGCTTGATCCGCATTCAGCTTATTTAAGTGCTGAAGATTTCGATTCCTTAACTGAAAGTACTCAGGGCGAATTCGGCGGATTGGGCATCGAGGTAGGCGAGGAGAACGGCTATATCAAAGTAATTACCCCGATTGACGGTACCCCGGCGCAGCGCGCAGGCATTCTTTCAGGTGATTTGATTGTTGAGATCAACGGCAGACCTCTGCGTGAACTTCAGGTTAATGACGCGGTGGAACTGATGCGTGGCGCAGTTGGTACCTCAATCGATTTGACGATTATCCGTGAAGGTGACCCAGAGCCTTACGAGTTCACTCTGGTGCGTGAAATCATCGCTGTTGCCAGTGTCCGTCACAGCACTGAGGCGCCAGGCTTTGGCTATATCCGAATTGCTCAGTTCAAAGTAAATACCGGCGCTGAGCTGCTTAAATCGCTGCAAGCACTGCAGGCAGAAAACGATGGATTAAAAGGGCTGATACTGGATTTACGCAATAATCCAGGCGGCATTCTGCAGGCCTCAGTCGATGTGGTTGACGCATTCCTGAGCAGCGGCAAAATAGTCTATACCCAGGGCCGCTTTGATGAATCAGAATTTGACTACTACGCCACTCCGACTGATCCCAGCCAAGGCGTTCCACTGGTCGTGCTGATCAATAATGGCTCAGCATCGGCCGCAGAAATTGTCGCTGGTGCGCTGCAGGATCATGGCCGTGCAGTGATCATGGGCACCCGCAGTTTTGGCAAGGGCTCCGTGCAGACGGTGCTGCCACTGACCAATGAGCGGGCGATCAAATTAACTACTGCCTTGTACTTCACGCCTGATGGTATTTCGATTCAGGCGCAGGGCATTCAACCAGACATTATTGTCGACGAAGCCTATGTCACCCGACAGACATCACGCCGCGGAGCGTACACAGAAGCAGATCTGGAAGGTCATTTACGCAATGGCAGCGGAGCAGAGGAACTGCTGCCAACCGTGGTTGCCGAGCAGGTTGTAGTCAGCGATTACCAGTTGAATGAGGCCCTGACGCTGCTCAAAGGCTGGAATATCATGGAAACCGGGCGCAACCGCATGACCTCGGATTCACGCACCGCTGATAATCAGCAATGAGCCAATCACCATTGAAGAAGTTGTGGGCAGCAGTCCTGCATCAGTACCACAAACCGGAATCACTGTTGGTGGTCTGCTGTGTTTTCTCAGTCATTATGCTGGTGTGGATGCTGTTTCTGCATCCTGCGGCAGGTGTTGATCTCGTGCGCGCTTCCGGACCCACGACCATCGCAGTGCTTACAAGTGATGTTGAAGATCCGATTTACGCAGGCACCCTGGTCAGACAAATCACATCTTCAGCAGCCGCCAATCCGGCAGAAAGCATTGCAGCAGAAGTTGACATCGACATTGAAGTTGACGTAGTCGAGCCGCAGACAGAGAAAGTCTATATCGCTATTATCCTCGATGATATTGGCAACAACGATGCGCTTGGCATGCAGGCGCTGAGCCTGCCAGGCGCTGTTACCTATGCCGTACTGCCACATACACCCCATGGCCAAAAACTGGCAATGCTCGCGCATAAATTCGGCAAAGAAGTCATGTTGCACGCACCAATGAGCAATCTTGGCCAGCACCCCTTAGGTGAGGGAGGTCTGACCCCTTTGCTGTCAGAAGAAGAGTTTACTGCCTCACTGCTGCGCTCAATTGCTGCTGTCCCTTTTGCAAAAGGTGTCAACAACCATATGGGCAGCGAGTTGACCAGCGCCAGAATGCAAATGCAGTGGCTGATGCGGGAATTGAAATTGCAGGATCTCTACTTTGTCGACAGCCTGACGACTGCCAGCAGTGTGGCCGCAGAGACTGCCGGAGAATTTGCAGTGCCGAATCTGCGCCGTCATGTTTTTCTGGATAACCAGGCGACTTTTGAGAACCTTGATTTTGAGTTTAAACGACTGCTGGGAATAGCCAGAGCAAAAGGCAGCGCAGTCGGCATAGGCCATCCTTATCCGGAAACACTGGCTTATCTTGAACAGGCGCTCGGCACCCTGGAGGCTGAGGGAGTTGAGTTGATCACGGTCTCCCGTATGCTGGAACTGACAATCAGCAGAGAGTGACAGCGCCTTTACAGACGCATCGTAATACCGTGTTCAGCCATATATTGTTTCGCTTCCTGAATGCTGTATTCCCCGAAGTGGAAAATACTGGCCGCCAGCACCGCATCAACGTGACCTTCCAGCACACCATCCACCAGATGTTGCAGATTTCCAACACCACCCGATGCAATAACTGGCACCGGGACTGCATCACTGACCGCACGGTTCAGCGCCAGATCAAAGCCAACTCTGGTGCCATCACGATCCATGCTGGTCAGCAGAATTTCTCCTGCGCCATAGCGCACCATGCGCCGAACCCAGTCAACTGCATCCAGACCCGTTGCTTTACGGCCGCCATGAGTGAATATCTCCCAGCGATCCTGGTCACCCACCGCACTGACTTTTTTGGCATCCACGGCAACCACGATACATTGCGATCCGAAACGGTCAGCCGCCGCGCGCACAAAATCCGGATTAGTGACGGCTGCGGTATTGATACCCACTTTATCGGCACCGGCATTGAGCATGGTGCGGATGTCCTCCAGTGTGCGAATGCCCCCGCCCACGGTCAGCGGGATAAACACCTGGCCGGCAATCGCCTCCACTGTGCTTACCGTGGTTTCGCGGCCTTCATGGCTGGCGGTAATATCAAGAAAAGTAATCTCATCAGCGCCGGCATCACTGTAGCGTTTGGCGATTTCCACCGGATCACCGGCATCGCGGATATCAACAAATTTGACGCCTTTAACGACGCGACCTTTGTCGCAGTCCAGACAGGGAATGATGCGTTTTGCCAGTGCCATATCAGCTTTCCTTTGAACCCGGACTGAGTGAGTCCGCCTGTGCTTTATCCGCCTGATCACAATACTGTTGGGCTGCAGAAAGATTAAGTGCACCTTCATAAATAGCACGACCGGTGATTGCACCCATTATGCCCGCGCCTTTAAAGCTCACTGCTTGCAATGCCTTAATGTCGTCCATACGGCTGATGCCGCCGGACGCAATTATTGGGATAGAGGAGGCCTCAGCGAGAGCCAGCGTCGCTTCTACATTAACACCCTGCATCATGCCGTCGCGGGCAATGTCAGTGTATATGATTGCCTCAACGCCATTGTCTGCAAACTTACGTGCCAGGTCTGCGACATTAACGTTGGATACCTCGGCCCAGCCATCGGTGGCGACCAACCCGTCTCTGGCATCCAGGCCCACTATGATACGTCCCGGGAAATGTCTGCACGCTTCGGCAACGAAGGGCGGGTATTTCACTGCCTGAGTACCGATGATCACGTAACTGACGCCGATGTCCAGGTAGTACTCAATGGTGGAAAGATCGCGGATTCCGCCGCCGATCTGCAAGGGCAGATCCGGCCAGGCGCGGGCAATTGCTTTAACGACATCGCCATTAATCGGGGTGCCGGCAAACGCGCCGTTGAGATCAACCAGATGCAATCTGCGGGCACCCTGCCGCAGCCAGTGGCCCGCGGTTTTTACCGGATCGTCGGAGAACACTGTTGAGTCTTCCATCCGGCCCTGGCGCAGCCGCACACACTGGCCGTCTTTTAAATCGATTGCAGGTATCACCAGCATTTATTCGCCTTCCCATTTCAAAAAATTGCCTAATAACTGCAAACCACTGTGCTGACTTTTTTCAGGATGAAACTGCACGGCGAAAATATTGCCCTGGCTGAGTGCTGAACTGAAACGCACTCCGTATTCTGTGACACCTGTTACGCTTACCCGCGGGTCCGGTTCAACATAATAACTGTGCACAAAGTAAAACCGGCTGTTATCCGGTATTCCCTGCCATAAAACATGCGGGCTAGTCTGTTCAACACAGTTCCAACCCATATGGGGGACTTTCAATCTGTGGCCGTCGCTATCGGTATATTCCACATCTGTGCGGCTACCGAAATGCCGGACTCTGCCTTTAACCAGACCCAGGCATTCCACCAGTCCATTTTCTTCACTCTGCTCCATCAGTGCCTGCATGCCAACGCAGATAGCAAGCACCGGTTTGTTGCGTACGGCTTCGCGAAGAATGTCATCTATGCCAAGGCGGCGAATCTCGGCCATACAATCGCGGATGGCACCGACACCTGGAAAAATAATCCGATCCGCCTGCAGAATCGTGGTCGCATCGCAGGTCACCTTAACATCGACATCCTTCGCCAGACTTTCCACGGCTTTCGCCACGGAATGAAGATTGCCCATGCCGTAATCAATAACTGCTACTGTCTTCATAGTTGAGTCTGAAAAAATCTGTTAACCAGCACTGGCGGTTACAGACTTCCTTTGGTTGAGGGAATGACATCACTGCTGCGCGGATCAATTTCCATCGCCATACGCAGTGCACGGCCAAATGCTTTGAATACCGTTTCAATCTGATGATGAGCGTTAATGCCGCGAAGCGTGTCGATATGCAAAGTAACCAATGCATGATTGACGAAGCCCTGAAAAAATTCATGAAACAGGTCCACATCAAAACCACCGACTGAACCGCGCGAAAATGGAATGTGATATTCCAAACCAGGGCGGCCGGAGAAATCGATAACCACCCGTGACAGGGCTTCATCAAGCGGCACATAAGCATGCCCGTAACGACGGATACCGGTGCGATTCAATGCTTTATTTACTGCCTGACCGAGAGTAATGCCCAGATCTTCAACCGTGTGATGGGCGTCAATTTGCAGATCACCCACGGCAGTTATCGTAAGGTCGATCAAACCATGTCTGGCAACCTGATCAAGCATGTGATCCAGAAATGGCAGACCGGTGCTGATTTCCAGCACACCGGTGCCATCCAGATTGACGGTGACGCTGATTTGCGTCTCTTTGGTATTACGAACAACAGTGGCCTGGCGTGACATGCGTTTACCCTGGTTTGCGGGAGTCAGGGTCGGCATTATAAAGGCAGTGCCACGGCAATGAAAGGACGAAGCTGCCTGCGGTTTTATTGCCTTGTTCGCACCGCACCTTAACTGCAACTCTCACAGTAACCTTGACCAACTGCTGTTGCGCGGCCAATCGGATTGACTCGCCTGGCGCTGTTGCTCACAATGTCAGTCTGAAAATTCGAATGGATCGGTTTTTTTACACGGGAATTTCAAACGCGATGAAAACTATTTTCAAATACATTCTATTACCTCTTGTCGGTTTAGTCGGTCTGGCAGTAATAGCTATTTTTGTTCTCTTTGTTGCCATCGACCCCAACCGATATAAACCTGCGCTGGAATCAGTATTTGCCCAGCAGACCGGCCTGCAGCTTAATATCGCCGGTGATATCAGTTGGACCTTTCGCCCGGTGTTCGGGCTCAGCCTGGAAGATGTGCGCGTATCCAATAATATCAGCCCTCGCGAACTGGCCTCTTTTACTTCTGCGTCACTGGCCGTCGCGCCTGCCAGCCTGTTTGCCGACACCCTCCTGGTTGAAGAGTTTCTGGCCGATGATCTGCATGTAAACTGGATAGTAGACGCCAACGGCGCGAGCAACTGGTTTCCTGACAGTGGCTCAGCAATACCCCCTCCTTCCAGTTCAGGCACAGCCACGGACAGTTCAGGCACAGCCGCGGACAGTTCAGGCACAGCCACGGAGCCTGCGGCGGATGCTGCACAGCCAGACAGCGCTGGGCCTTCCAGAATCGCCGCGGAAATACAACAGATCCGCATTCGCAATGCCCGCGTTGCAATTCAGGACGCGCAGCGTGGCTTTAATACCAGCCTGGAAAATATCAATATCAGCAGTACCGATACCAATTTTTCCAACCGCGCTTTCCCGTTTGAAGCCTCTTTTCGCTTCGTTGACTATACCGGCGACCGCAATCTGCGTTTCAGCATCAACTCAACTGCGGCCATCGATTATGAAGCCGGAGATGCACTGCTTAGCGACTTGAATCTGAGTCTGAGCCCACTGAACATGAGCGGCAATATTGCGATCAGCGACTTTCATAATACACCTGCCTGGCGCGGTGATCTGGCCAGTAATACCTTCAACCTCGCCCACTTCATGGAAAACTTCATCATGACCG
>Ga0209702_10000221_pt1 | contig 117152 bp, 96 predicted proteins | sample FRY01_FD_187210 | JGI IMG/M metagenome (GOLD analysis project Ga0209702, IMG submission 187210) | Freshwater microbial communities from Lake Fryxell liftoff mats and glacier meltwater in Antarctica - FRY-01 (SPAdes) (version 2) | ecosystem: Environmental > Aquatic > Freshwater > Ice > Glacier...
CAGTACTTCCTCTGCGGGGAGAAGCTGAAGCTGATGGGCGGCTACGAAATCGCTACCGGAGAGACCTACGGGACATCGGATGATCTCGAGACGGGCAGCTGGATGCTCGGCGTCCGCAGCTATTTTTAAGCGCAAAGAGGCGCGGCGCGGCGGATCCTCTTCCGCCGCGAATCCTCACTCGGGGATCTCGTTCAGCGTGTAATAGGCCTGCGTGTGCAGCAGCCCGTTCCCGCCTGAGGTCGTTCTCAAGCCGGCTGATTCAAGTTCGTGGACGTGGCCTTTGGTGAGCGGCTTGACTTTCAGTTTCAGACTGAGTCCGTCATCAGCGACAGAGGTGATGGTGACTTTCGGGGTGACCTGGTCGACTTCGGGACTGCCGTAGGCCTTCTGGTAAATGTAGGTGTAGGCCGTCATTTTGAAGGAGGCGTCTATCGCAGTGGCTTTGTCGACGGGCAGGGTGAAGGTGAGTTCGAAGCCGTCGGCGGTCGCCCGCATCTCGCGGATCTCGAAGGGCATTTTCCCGGTCCAGTTGACCCGTTCGAAGTTGTAGGGCATGCCGCCGCGGGCTCCCCAGCCGCGGTTGGAGCCGCTCGTGAAGAGGGCTCCGTCGTCGGAGAGACGCAGGGCGATGTTGCCGGACTGGAAGCCTTCGAGGAAGGGGAACACGGCCCCCTGATAGAGGCCGTTCACTTTCTCGAGAAAGACTCGGTGAATCTTGGACTGGGTTTGTTCGCCGACGAAGACCTGGCCGGCAAAGGGACCGAATTTGCCGGCGCTCATGTCCGGGACGATCCCGGTGGGCGAGTTGCCGACTTTCTGGTGCGGCAGGATGACGGCCGGCGGCAAAAGCTCGGGGATATTGGCTCGCTCGGTCACGGTGCGGCCGCCTTTTTCGGTGTAGGGCGGATCGGTCGGACGCTCCCCGATGGCGCCATCGGTGAAGGGATAAAAAATGTTTCCGTTAGGGTTTCCCTGGAAGGAGCCGGGCTTGATCCACTTGAGCGAGCTGGAGCCGTTCCAAGCGCCCTGGTTGTCGGTGTAGAAGACGTCGCCGACGGCGTTGAAGCCTACTCCGCCGGGGGAGCGCACTCCGCTGGCGGTGGGGAGAAGTTTGCCGTCGGGTGAGACCCGCAGGATCCAGCCGCGGTAGAGGGACTGCGCGGTGAAGGAGCCGGTCAGGCAGAGCGCGCACCAGAGATTGCCCTCCTTGTCGAACTGCGATCCGAAGGTGTACTCATGGTAGTCGCCGCTGACGCCCCATCCGTCACTGACGGTCTCGAAGAGGTCGGCACGGCCATCGCCGTCTTCGTCGCGCAGGCGGGTCACTTCGGGCCGCTGGACGACGTAGAGCCAACCGTCTTTCCAGGCGAGACCGAGGGGTTCGTGGAGATACTCGGCGAAGAGGGTCCACTTGGCGGGCTTCTCAGGGTGGGTGAAGGCGTTTTCGACCATCCAGACCTGGCCGCGCCGGGTGCAGACGGCAACACGACCGTCGGGGAGCAGTTCGATGCCGCCGCCCTCGATCACTTCACCGGCCGGGGCGGGAATGGGGGTGATGGTGTAGTAGTCGGCTTCCTTGGGCGGATCGGCCCGGAGGGCGATCGGGGAAAGGGCGCAAAGTGCGAAAAGGAGGAAAAGAGCGGGAGTTTTCATGGACCTGAGAAGGTGTGTTGGTCGAGTGAAGAGGGTCGGTTGGGGTGTCTGTCAGGGCTTGAGCGGCTCGTTCCAGCGGTAGGTGACGGTGAGGGTGGTGCCGGCGGCGACGGGAGCGAGGGTCTCGTTCTGGTCGCCGACTTTGCGGGTGACGGGCTCGGCTCCGGCGAGGCGGATTTTCAAATTATTGCCGGCATCGATCCAGCCGTCGGTGACGGTCTGGGATCCGCTCCCGGCGATACGGAAGTAGGTGTGTTCGTCAGGCGTACCCTCGACCTTGATGGTGCGGACAAATGAGGTCACGCCCTCGATCTCTTCGGGGGTGAAGGTGTCGGTCACGTTGAGGCCGCGGTAGTCATAGCGGAAGGTGGGGAAACGCTTCGTGTCGAGGTGGTAGCCGCGAAACTGGTAGTCGGGGTGTTTCACGTTGATGGTGATCTCTTTTTGCGGATCGACAGTGTCGCGCTCGTATTTCACCTGCTCTTCGGAGAAGGGCACCCAGGGTTCGTCGAGGCTCTCGAGGACCTGGAAGGGGAGCCCCTGAGCGATCTTGACGCGGTCTTTGCCGAGGGGTGTGCTGCCCGAGCCGCGAGCGTTCCAATGGGAGGCCGCGTCCATGAAGTCGCCCCGGTAGACATAGGCGAGATTGAGGACGTCGGCGTCCCAGACGAGATTGACGGCCCCGGGGTAACCCACGCCGATGGCCCGGGGTTTGGCGTCGGGGAGGAAGGCGCGGTGGACGATCGCCTCACCGGGGTTGCGCGAGGTGAGCGGGATGGGGGCGTAGCTCTGAGCGGCTTTTTTCGCATCGCCCTTTTCCACTGAGAGCCACTGGGTGCCGACCTTGCCGGGGCCCTTCACGGAGAGGGCGAGGACACGCTGGCCGCCGCCATCGAAGTATTGCACCTGCATGGTGTGATTCCCGGCCTGGAGCGTCTCTTTCATGTTCATCGTCTTCGCCGGGTGGATGCCGTCGTTGCCGACGAGGGTCTCGCCGTCAACGATGAGGGCCGAACCGTCGTCGGAGGTGAGGGAGAAAATATAATCTCCGGTCTCGGGGATGGTGAGGTCGGCGTCGAAGACGAGGCCGAATCCGTGCTTGTGGTCTTTGGCCGGTGCGAGGGCGATGAGCCCTTTTGCCAGCTTGCCGGTTGAGGCGGGTTTCAGGGAGGAAAAGTCAGGCAGTTTCTTCCACTCGCCAGTGTGGAAGGCGTAGCGGACGTTCGAGAGCAACTTGGGCACGGTGGCGGCGGTGATCATCTCTTCGAGGTCGGTGCGTTTCCACGGGCTCGTGCGCGCGGCCTGCTCTTTGCGCCACGTCGCGACATCGGCCGGCTTTACGGAGATCTCTTTGTCGCCAAACTCTTTCGTGACATAAGCGATCAGGGAGGCGATCTGCTCGTCGTTGAGGGCGGCCTCGAGCGCGAGCATGGCCTGGATGTATTTGTTGTCCGCCTTCATGATCCCTTTCAGGACAATGGCGGTGAGTTCTTCGGGATGGTTGCCTTTGACGAAGGCGGACTCATGGAGGGACGGCGCCATGAGGAGGTCCCCGGCCTTGATCCCTTTGCCATCCGGCCCGTGGCAGGCGACGCAGGTCTGGTAGGTGAGGCGCCCCAGTTCGAGGACTTTGCTTTCCTCGCCGGAGGCCGGGACGATCAAGGCGGCGGCGAGAGCGAGTGGGAAAAGGAAAGTTCGCATTATTTGAATTCGGGGTCGGCGAGAGTAAAGTAGGATACGACGGTGGTCAAAGTGACATCGTGCGCGATCCTTTGCAATGGTTTCCCCCCGGACCTTATGTCGCCGCACCACCCTTTCGCGACAAGGAAAGCGAGATACCCCGACTTTTGAGAAATCCCCATGAAGTGTTCCCGTTTCCAGCTGCTCTTTCTTGCGATTGTTTTTTCCTCTATTCCAGCTGCGCTCCCGGCTCAGGGGGTGGCGATCTGGCACCGGGATTATCCATCGGCAGTGGCCGCCGCGCAGGCAGAGGGGAAAAAGATCCTCATCGTCTTCACGGGGACGGACTGGATCGAGATCTGTGAGAAATTTCACGACGAGATCCTCGCGCAACCGGCCTTCATGGAGGCGGTCTCGGGCCGCTTCACCCTGCTGAAGCTGGAGTATCCCAAGGACAACATGATGCCGCGGGAAGAGGCCGCTCAAAAAAACTTCCTCCGCGAGGCCTACCGGGTGAGGGGATACCCGACCGTCGTGCTGGCCGAGGCGGGCGGGCGGCCCTTTGGCATGAACGGCTACCAGACAGTCACCCCGGCCGAGTATGCCGCGCAGATCCGCAAGATCGATGCGGCGCACGAGGCCAGCCTGCTCGCGGGCAGGGAAGCGGAGTCCGCAGAGGGGATTGATAAGGCGCGAAAGATGCGTCGCGCCATCCCTGATCTGCCGGGAGGTCTCATCGTCCGCTACTACCGCAAGGAGATGGAGGCCATCCTCACCCTGGATCCCGACGATACCCTCGAGGAGCGCAAGTCCTTTGGTGGTCTGCTCGCCGAGGCTGACTACGCGAAGGCAATGCAGGATCTCGGCAAAGAGTCAAAATGGGCGGAAATGATCGCGCTGACAGAAAGTTTTGTCGGGGAAAATAAATTAGAGGGCGAGGCGCTGCAGCGGGCCCTCTTTAACCAGGCGGTTCTGCACCGTCGCCTCGATGACAAGGCTGGAGAGCGTGCCGTGCTTGAGAAAATCGTCGCGATCGACGCGGAATCCGAGACCGGGAAAGCCGCCCGTGAGACGCTGGAAAAAGCTACGACGAAGACTCGGGAAACGAACTAAGGGAGAAAAATTAGTTAAGATCTCTTTATTTTTTAAAAATATTGAGTATTTTGTCCTTAGTTTCCTCTACTGGTCGCTGCCAGTCGATCGTTTAGCCTGCAACGAATCCTTCCTCCCCGTCATGGTCACGCTCCCACTCTCCCGCACCTTCCTGTATCTCGGGGTCGCCTTCGTGGTTCCGCTTTTTCTGACACAGTGCAAGACGACCGCCAAGTCGTATAAGGATGTCAGCTACGATCCGGCGAAGCTCAAGACGCCGGCCGGTCACGGGCTGGATCGCAATGATTACCCTTTTGACGAGAGTGGTGCCTACCGCAAAGACTGGGTCAAGAGCAACACGAGCGGGCGGGATCGCTCGGCAAGTCCGCAAGTGGTGCCCGCTACGGCGGTAGCGGCGGCGGATACCGCGGTCCCCTCTTCGCGCCCGACTTCGTATCCCACTTACGCCGAGGCCTCAGCGGCTCGCTCCACGGGTAATTTTGTCGGTCCTGCGGGTGACCCCGCCAGCAGTGCGGCCTCTCTTGCCGATGGCGCTGACGGTGTGCCCCCCGGCGGCAGCGGCAGCGGAGCGGAACTCGCCTCGGCGGGGATAGCGTCGGCGTCATCTTCGACGGCGGTGACTTCTACTGCGCCGAGTTATCACAAGGTGAGTTCGGGCGACACGCTCTTTGCTCTGGCCGGCAAATACAATACTTCGGTGACCGACATGAAGCGGGTCAACGGTCTGAGCGGGGACAGCATCCGCGCCGGGCAGAGCCTGCGCATCCCCTGAGACCCCTGAGGACTCCGCCCCGGCAGCGCCCGGGTGAGATTCAGGTCTTGGGCGCGGGTGATCTGCGGGCAGCTTTTTTCGCGGCGAGTTTGCGTTTTTTTGCGGCGAGTTTGCGTTTCAACCTGGGCCAATATTCTTCGCCCGCGATGTGACCGACGCATCTACTGCTGCCGCAGTAGCACGGGTGATCCTCGTAGCACTCGAGATCGAAGCCGTAGTTGTAGAACATCTCTTCGTCCTTCGCGATGTCGCGCAGAGCGGCGATCCAGATGGACTCGCCCTCGATGTAGGCTTCGCAGCTCGGCTCGCAACTGTGGTTGATGAGACGGGCGGAGTTCCCGGGGGTGTTGCCATCGAGATCATATCCGTCGTCTAGGGTGAAGATGTAGACGGCGGCGTCGCCGGTGACTTTCGCGTGATCGATCTGGGCCCAGCCGCGTATGTGAGACTCTGCTTTGGTGATTTTTTCCCCGACGTATTCAATAATGGGGGTGCCTTCGGGAATGTCCTTCTTCGCAAAAAGGCCGCGACCGTGGATGCCGGAGCGTCTCACTTCGCACCACTTGGAGTCGCAGCGCTCCCCCTTTTTCAAAGCGTTTGTTTTACTCATTGGAAAAAGTGCCGGGCGGCCAGGGGACGGAGATTTCAACAGCGGGGGAGTCGAGCCCGGGCCATCCGTCGGGACAGTGCACGACTCCGGCTAAATGCGATGGCGAGCGCGGTGCCACTTCGGGGCGGACTAGGTGGAGGCGCAGGGTGACAGTATCTCCCGTGGTGAGCATTTCCACTTTTTGCGGCACGTCCGAGTCCACCTGCATGTCATAGCAGTAGAACGAGACCGACTTCGCCGAGGGTGCCGGGAAACCGGGGATGATGAGGTCGAGCTCGATCCGATCCGCAGAGGCAGAGCGGGCCTCGATGGTCCAGTTCTCCGGTGCTGCCGGGGGCACGGAGAGCCGCACTGCGTCGAACGCCGCCGCGAGGGAGGCGTCTTTTACCGCCGACCCGCCAGAGCGGTCCACCGGCAGAGTCAGGGTGAAATCATCGACCCCGGGGTTGCACGATGTGGAGCAGGCCATCCAGGCGATGCGGACGCGCAGGGTGACTTCATCGCCCTCGATGTGGTCGGGCGGGGTGATCACGGTTAAGAGCATCTGCCGGTCGCGATACCCGTAGGCGGTGATGCCGGCCATGAGCACCTTTTGCGGGGGCGGCCAGGAGACTTCGCCGGCGGTGAATCCGTCGGGCAGGGTCCAGTCAAAATTCGTCGCGACTCCGACGATGCCCGGTCCGCGCCAGTAGGTGTGGTAACCGGGGAGGGGATCGATGACGAGGGCGACGGTGAAGGGCTCGCCCGGAGTGATCGCGCTCACATCTGTGATGAGCTGGATGTTTTTTAACCCCGGCTTTTCTTTCGCCTCCCCCTCGAGGGCGATGATGTCGCGGCCGCCTCCGATGAGCAAAGTGAGGAGAAGAGACAGGCAGAGGATGGAGGCGGGCTTCAGCACATCTTGAAGGTGGGCAGAAACCATCATTCTCTCAAATGGTTTTTACGGGAAGCGTCGGAAAAGACAGATCTGTCATCCGCCGATCGCGGCCTGCTTCATGCCCTTGCCTTCGCCGGCTTTGGAGAAGGTCACGCCGACTGTCTTCGAGACGCCGAACTCTTCCATCGAGACGCCATACATGACATCCGCCCGGGACATGGTGCGTTTGCTGTGGGTCACGATGACGAACTGGCTGCCGCCGATGAAACGGTCGAGGACTTTGATAAAACGGATGATGTTCGCCTCGTCGAGCGGCGCATCGAGCTCGTCGAGGACGCAGAAGGGCGAAGGTTTTACCATGTAGATCCCGAAGAGCAGCGCGACCGCCGTCATGGATCGCTCGCCGCCCGAGAGCAGGCTGATCGTCTGGAGTTTCTTGCCGGGAGGCTTGGCGATGATGTCGATGCCGCACTCGAGCGGGTCGTTGTCATCCATCAGCACGAGATCGGCCTTGGCCTTTTCGCCGAAGAGTTCGCGGAACATGTCGCGGAAGTTTTTGCGGATCTTCTCGAAGGTCTCCGAGAACATCTTGCGGGTGTCGCGATTGATCCGCGCGATCATGCGGAGGAGTTCCTCCTTCGAGTTCTCGAGATCGTTGAGCTGCTGCATGTTGAATTTGAAGTGCTCCTCGAGCTCATCGAATTCCTCGATCGCATCGATGTTGACCGGGCCCATCGAGTCGAGCTTGGTGCGGAGCTGGGAGACGACGTCCTCGACAAAAGGCCAGTCAGGCTCGGCGGGGTCGTTTAGCTCGGCCTCGTTTTCCTCGTTGAGGACAAGTTCCGCAGCGGCGGTTGATTCCTCGCTGCCGGTCTCGTCAATGACGACGGCGTCTTCATCGGCGGTTGGAGGCGGCGCTTCTCCGCTCTCGCCTTCTTCAAAGTCGGCGTAGCTCTTGAGCCGGGCGGCGCCGTTGCGCTTGCGTTCCTCGATCGCGAGGAGGAGGGCGTGGCTGTCGGGCTCGAAAAACTCGAGTTCGGTCCGGTAGCGGTCGCGGCAGGTGCGCTCGATGTTCTCGAGGTTGATGTCGAACTGGGCGACGCGCACTTCCTCTTTCCCGCGCTGGGAGGCGACGGTCTGGACTTCGCGGCGTTTTTTCGTCAGGTCGGTTTCGCCCTCTTCGATCCGCGCGGAGTAGCCGTTGCGTTCACTCTGGATGGCGTCTCTCTCCTCGCGGGCGGCGGAGACCTCGGATTCCCACTCACGGATTTTCCCCTGGAGCGACTCGGTCTCGGCGGCCGAGTTTTCGATCCTTGCCTTGTAGCTCGCGATCTCGGTCTCACGGCGTTCGACCTGCTCGAGCAGCTCATGGAGACGGGCCAGCATGGGCTCGCGCTGCTCTTCGAGATTCTGGCGGGTGCCCTGCTCGACCGCGAGACAGGTGCGGGCCTCGGTGACTTTTTCGGTGAGCTCCTCTTCGCACCGCCGGGCCTCGTCGAGCTCGGCGCCGGTGCTCTGAGTCGTTTCATCGAGTTCCTCGACTTTCACAAGGGCAGTAGTGCGCTCTGCTCGATTCGCCTCGAGTTCGCCGGTGACTTTCCTGGTGCGTTCGACCACGTCGCGCTGCTCCCACTCGAGGCTCTCGATGCGGTTGCTGAACTGGCTCAGGTCGCGCTCGATGAGAGCGAGTTTGCCCTCGAGAGTCGACGTGGTAACGCGCTTTTGTTGCAGCTTCTCCCGCGCCTCCTGGAGGCTGCCTTCGAACTGATCGACCCGCTGGTTGAGTTCGTCGCGTCGTTCCTGGCGAGTGAGGACCTCGGTATCGAGGGCATCGGTCACGGTTTTGAGATCGCGTATCTCCGTCTGCATTCGCAGCACGGAGACAGACTCGTCACCGGTGCGACCGCCGTGGATGATGCCCTCCCGGGTGATGAACTCGCCAGTGAGCGTGGCGATGGCAAAGGCCGGTTCCTTTTCGCGCAGGCGCAGAGCGGTGTTGAGGTCCTCGGTGAGGAGGACATGGGAAAGCAGTCTCGCGAGGAGCGACTGCACCTCGGGGCGGCAGCGGACTTTATCGATGGCCCAGCCGATCGCGCCGAGAGGGGCGCGGCCCGGGTTGGTGAGGAGTGATTCGGAAAGGTGGTTCTCGGCAATGATTGAGGCCCGTCCGATATTGCCGTCGCGCAGCGAATTGACCACTTTTTCGGCGATCTCGACATCGGACACGATCACCGCCTGGAGACGACGCCCGAGAGCGGCCTCGATCGCCTCGGCGAAGCGGGCATCGACCTCAAGATAGCTCGCGAGCGGCTGCCTGACGTGTTGGCTGTAGAAATTGGGATCGTCGAGACCTTTGAGGACGGCCTGGGTCCCTTTCTCAAATCCTTCGCCGTCGGCTATGAGTTGCTCGAGCACATCGAGACGGGAGCGCTTCTCGGCGCGCAGTTTGTGGAGGGAGGAGAGGTCCTCCTGCATATCGGCGGCGGAGCGTTTCGCGCGATGGTACTTCTGCTCGAGTTCGGCGAGGTTTTCCTCAAAGGCCTCGATCGAGAGCTGGTGTCCGGCGATGCGGTCCTTCAGCTCGGCCCCGTCGCCTTTGCGGACGTCTTCCTCGACGCGGAGCCGTGCGATCTCGTCGGCGAGCTGGGTGGCGCGGAGGTAGTCGGACTCGGCTTGCCGTTCGTTCGTGCCGATGGTCGCATCGAGACTGGCGATGCGGCTTTTCAGCTTGCTGCGCTCTTCCTCGATCTGCCGGAGCCTGACATTCAGCTCTTCCCGCAGCGCACGGGCCGCGCGGGTCTCGGTTTCGAGTTCCTCAACGTGGCCCTGCTCGGTCGCGATGCGGGCGGCGACGGTCTCGAGCTGGCGGTTCGCATTCTCGATGTCGGCTTCCTGACGCTGGCGCTTCTCGGTCGACTGGGCGATGTCGGTCTCGTTCTTCCGGATGAGGAGGGCGTGCTCGTGCGAGCGCTCCCCGTTGAACTCGATGCGATTGTTCGCGCCGCTGATCTCATTCTCGGTCCGCGCGAGCTGCGCCTGGAGATGGGTAAGGCGGTTTTCGATCTCCTGATATTCGACCCGCGCCGCCGCCATCTCGGCCTGGCGTTTCTCGATCGCGTCCTCCAGCTCATCCTGCCGCAGGCGGAGGTTGCGGGTCGAGGTCGTCAGCTCGGACTTCTCGGCGCGGAGTTCCCGCCATTTTTTGTGGGAAAGGTGCAGCTCGAGCGTGCGCACGTCGTCGAAGAGCGACTGGTAGCGTTTCGCCTTGGATGCCTGACGGGAAAGCGAGCGGATCTGGCGCTCGTTCTCGGCGATGACATCGCGGATACGGACGAGGTTCGCCTCGGTATAGTCGAGCTTGCGGAGCGCTTCCTTCTTCTGCGTCTTGTATTTCGTGATCCCGGCGGCCTCTTCGAAGACAGCGCGTCTGTCCTCGGGCTTCGAACTCAGGAGCATGTCGATCTTGCCCTGCTCCATGATGGAGTAGCTCGACCGGCCGATGCCCGTGTCCATCAGGAGATTGTGAATGTCCTTGAGGCGACAGGGCTGTTTGTTGATTAGATAGTCGCTCTTGCCGTCGCGGAAGACGCGGCGCCCGAGGGAGACCTCGTCATACTCGGTATCGAGGATGCCGGCGCAGCCCGAGAGAGTGAGGGTGACTTCGGCCATGCCGAGAGGGGAGCGCCGGTCGGTGCCGTTGAAGATAACATCCGCCATCTCCCCGCCGCGGAGCGCCTTCGCCGAGGTCTCGCCGAGGACCCAGCGCATCGAATCCACGATGTTGGACTTGCCGCAACCGTTCGGTCCGACGATCCCCGTGACGCCTTCATGGAATTCCAGCTTCGTCTTGTCGGCGAAGGACTTGAATCCGTGAATCTCAAGAGATTTCAGGCGCATGGGAGTCAGGAGGAGAGGGGTAGGAATAAAGAGGTCTTATAAATAAGAATTCAATTCTCAGAAATGATAAACCATGCCTTACAATGAAGCGCTGCTGCCAAGTGTCGAGGGAAATTTTAGCAAATCTCGCGAGAGGCGACCGGAACTGCTCAGGAATAAAGGATAAAAAGAAGATTTCTTTTAAAAGTAAGTCGCAATTGTCTCACTTTTCGCAAAAATTACTTGCGAAATGAGGGGCGAAATGGCACATTCTTAAGTGAGTCGATACGTAGGTTGAGGTCGGAAGAGTAGACTCAGTCACAGAGGTTCTCTTCGCGACAATCCTCTGCAGTTAGTAACAATTTGTGCGGAACGGGGCGGCCCGGTGTGGTAGGCGAAAGTCACCCTGCCGGGCCGTTTTGCATGGATGGCTTGGCTCTGTGGCTGCAGGGAGGCATAATCCGCCCATCAACTCTCCGTCACGCGAGAGGGGCCAACACAAAAGCGGCGACATCCCTTATCGGAACGCCGCCGCTTAAACCCCTCAAAAAAAGCAAAAAACCTCCGAAAATCACTTTCCGTCCCCTACGGTAGCAGGGGAGCTTCGCCAAGTCAATATAAACTTCATAAATTTCGTTAATGTAATGTTTTTACTCTGTTTCTGGGCTCGGGTTGTCGTGATTTTTGGTGTTCTCTTTGAAAACATGCCTAAACCTTGCATAAGGGTGGGCGGGGCTACGTCGATTGGATATAAGTGTATCCATTACCCACATCACGCATGAACAACGAAATCTCCCTCCTCACTCAGTTTCTAGACAGTCTTGGTCCTGAGGTGTCCGGTCACTCTTCGTCGCCGCTCTCTCCCGAACAGATCGAGAAGATCCAACTTTTCGCCGCTGGCAAGCTGAGCCCGGCGGATCGGGAGGCTCTCCTGCCAAGCATCCTCGAGAACGAGCGCGCCATCCACGAACTTGTCCAGACGCTCAAGGCTGAGGCCTAAGTATGACGGGTGTAGAAACGAAGCTGCTGCGGCACCCCGGGCTGAGCGATTCGGCTCAGGAGTTGGCGAAGCATCTCGATCACTGGATCGAGGCGACCCCGCCCGCCCAGCTCGCCGGATTGGTGGATCAGGTCTCGCTGGGGCTGCTCCGTGATGCTTTCCTCGCGGTCGGCGGCTGCGAGGGCACGATCTGGCTCTTCGATGAAAAGGCCGGTGAACTCGTCGCGGTCTTCAACTCGGGCGAAGACGCAAAATCTCTTATCGGATTCCGACAGCCGCTTGGCCAGGGCATCATCTCGCTCGTATTTGTGCAGCAGCAGCCCTATTGCGAAAACGGCATCCAGACGAGTGAGGGTCACGACGATACCCTCGACCGCAAGATCTCCAAACACACCACGGCGATGATTGCGGTGCCATTTTACTTCGGGTTCGGCTTGCGCGGGGTGATCTCGTGCGTGCAACTCGAGGAGGCGGTACGCGAGCGAGAGGGCTTCAGTTTCGTCGACGTCGAGACACTCGCCCGAGTCACCAACTTGATCGAGCGGCTCATCAATGAGTCGCTTTTCTCCTCCGCACTGGGTTTGAACGATGGGGTCTAGTCCTCCCACCGCATGGCCCGACCTCGAGGCGGCTCGCGAGGCGCTGCGATCGAGCAGAGGGGAGGGGGTAAAGGTGGCGATTATCGATTCCGGTATCGATCTATCGCATCCGGCCCTCGCCGGTCTCGAACTCGAGGACGATATTACTGTTTCCTGCGACGGGATCAATCTACAGATCGCCGAGGGCGATGGCACCGACGTCTACGGGCACGGAACCGCCGTCGCCAGCCTCGTCCGGCGCGAGGCGCCGGGGGTGAAGCTGGGCAGCTTCCGTGCGCTCGACAGCAGCAACCACGCCCGCAGTTTCGTGATCGCCGAGTGTGTGAACCAGGCGATCAGCCGGGGATACCAGGTCATCAATTGCAGCTTCGGCTGCCGCGGTCTGCCCCGCTATGTGATGGACTACAAGGAATGGGTCGATCGGGCGTATCTCGAGGGCGTCCAGGTCGTGGCCGCGTGCAGCAACATTGACGTCGGCATCCGTGAATGGCCCGCCTACTTTCCCAGCGTCATCAGTGTGCGCGGGATCGATTGTGAGCCCGATTCGTTTTACTTCACAGCCCGGCGCATGGTCTCCTTCCTCGCCTGCGGGGAGCGGGTCGAAGTGCCGTGGCTGCACGGCGGGACCAAGGTGGAGACAGGCAGCAGCTATGCCGCACCGCTCATCGCGGGGAAAATCGCCCGGCTCCTCTCGGGCCTCCCGGGGATCGATCCGGCGGCGATCAAGCCGCTCCTCTCCGTGCTGGCAGCGCGCTCCCCCGACTCGCTTTGAACGGAGTCGGCCTAATTAAGCGAGCGCTCTGGAAATTGAATTATTTTCATCCTTACCAGAATTAGACTGGACGAATGAAGTAATAATATTATAATTATTGTAATATAAACAATCTGTAAACCTTGAGCAACCGACTTCCAGGGAATCTTGAAGAGATTTTTACGCTACGCTTCCGTCTCCGTGACGAGTTGCGCTTTTACCGGGTGCCTGGAACGATGGTGGTGGAACGCGTTGCCCGTCAGCAGCGATACTCGTTGAAATTGTGGCAATTCGAGATGCTGGCCCGCTTTGATGGTCGCGAGACTTTCGAGGAGGTGGCAAAAGAAGTTTACGGTCTGCAGCCGGGCGGGTTCACCGCGATCGGTCTGCTTAATTTCTACCATTGGCTCTACGATGAGGATCTTGTCCTCTGCGAGTGCGAATCTGTTTTCGAACTGGTGTCCGACCCGATCGAGGGCGCGGAAGACGAGGCGGCTGTATCGCGTCTCTCCACTTTCGCCCGGAGCCTGCTCAATGATTCCCGGGTGCTGCGGGGCGTGAAGGTCGCTGCGGCGCTCGTCTTTTCCCTCTCCGTCTTCCGGCTCGCCTACGTCACCGCACCCATTTTTGAGCCACCCGTCGATCGCCTCTATGCCGAGGCCGGTCGTATCCTCAAGAGCGAGGATGGCGGTACCTCGCACGGGGAACTGGAGCGCTCGGCCCAGCTCTCACCGGTGGAGAGAGTCGAGCTCGCGGCCCGAGTAGAGCCCGCCGGTCCGAAGGAGTCTGCCGAGTCCGCGACGACCGGTCTCGTCGAGACCGCGCCCCCTGCCGAGTCACCCGAGCCCGCCCCTGCGGTCCGTCCGAGGCTCGATGCCATCGAGAGACTGCGTCTCCAGCTCGAAGAATGCCGCATCCGCCGCGACGAATTTTACCTCCAGAACGACGAGGAAGGCTACCGCCGTGAAGTACATCGCATGACCAATCTCGCCAAGGAGATCGGTGATATCGAGAACAGCCTCTGAGTTCCCGGCCTCGTCGGACTTCGGAGGGTGGCGGGGAGAACGGCGGGCTCTCAACCCGGCAGGGCGCTCACCTGCGGTAGGCTCGCGCGCACCTCACTGATGAGGAGATCGCTGCGCTCGCGATGGCGGAAGACGCTTACTTTTTCGTAGCCGGCGGCGGAGAGATAATCGAGTGCGAGATCGAACCCGTCACCGACCCGAGTCGGGGTGTGCGAGTCCGAGCCGATCACCACGGGGATATTCCTCTCGGCCATGAGACCGAGCATGAGGGGGCCCGGATTCATCTCGGGGTAGGACTTGTTCAGCCCCGAAGTATTGATCTCCATCGCCACGCCGGTCTTCGCGATGCGGTCGAGGGCCCTCTCGATGAAGGGGAGGATACGGTCATAGTCCCAGTCGACGGGACTCGCGTTCTTTACGAGATCGGGATGGGCGAGGCTGTCGAACAGTCCCGTCTCGGCCGACTCGGCGAGGTGATCAAAATACTGCTTTTGGAAAGCAAACGGATCACCGTGCCAGAAGCCGTCCATGTACTCCGCGATGTGCCAGTGGACCGAGCCGAGGATGTAGTGGAAATCGGCCTTCGCGTGGAGTGCGCTCAGCCACTCCTCCATCCCCGGAAAAAAATCGCTCTCGAGACCGAGGCGCACCTCGAAGCCGTCGGGCGCGGCGTCGGCTGCCGCCTGGACGAGGGCGCAGTATTCGTTGAACTGCTCTGGGGACATCCGCACCCGGCTCGAGAATCCGTCGGGCATGGGGCTGTGACAGGTCATGATGATGCCCGCGAGCCCCTGCGCGACGCCGTGCTCCATGTAGGCGATCGGGTGCCCCTCTGCGTGTTTGCAGAGCGGGGTGTGCATGTGACTGTCGAAAAAGAGAGGTGAGGGAGAGGACATCAGAGTTGCAGGGACGGACTTGTCATACTCCTATGACAGACCGGGCGCGTTTTCATTTACTTTTCTCGATCCGGCGCAGTGCCTCGCAGTTTTCCCGGAGATGCTGTGGGTTGATCGTGCCGACGATGGCAGCCGTCGTCGCCGGATGCCGGAAAACGAAGTCGAAGGCCGCCGCGACCGGATTCTCCGGCGGCGCCTCACCACCGAACCAGCCGCTCCCGAGAGCTTTTTTCAAAAAGACACTCGTGCCCGCCTCCGCCGCTGCGTCGAGGATGGGTTCCTCGTCGCTGAACCAGGGATTGTAGGTCGCCATCACGATATCGAGCCCCAGTTCGACCGCCCGCAGGCCGCCCGCCACGGTCTTCGTGGAGATCCCGACCGCGCGGATTTTTCCCTGCTCCTTGAGTGTCAGGAGCGCCCCGACCGCACCGGATTGATCGAGCACCTCGAGGTCATTGCCATCCGAGTGGAGGAGGAGGCACTCAACCCTGTCCGTCCGCAGTCGTGACAGGGTACGCTCGACGCTCGCGGTGATCGCGGCGGGGGAGAAATCGAAGTATGACTGACCGGCGATGAAGTCCTCGCCGGCTTTGGAAACGATGAGCCACTCGTCGCGCCGGGATCCGAGGAGTCGGCCGAGCCGTTCCTCGCTCGTGCCGTAGGCGGGGGCGGTGTCGAGCAGATTGATGCCTTCGGCGCGGGCGAGATCGAGGAGCGAGAGAATGGCGTCGTCGGTCGGCAGGTCGAAGGCGCTTGGGTATTTCACACTTTGGTTCCGGCCGAACTTTACGGTCCCGAGTCCCAGGGAGGAGACGGTGAGGTCGGTGGAGTGGAGGCGGCGCTGCTGCATGGAAGGGGTGAAGATCGGGCGGATGGGGGTGGAGTCAAGGAGTGGTGACCCCAAGGAGGGGCGACACGCCTGTCGCCCTGGACGAATGGTGGTCGAGCGCCCAACAAGCAGGACAGGAGTGTCCTGCCTCCTCGGGGCTTTCGCCATTGGCGAATTTTACGGCAAATCCCACGGCGCTCTCCCCATCACCGGGCGCGGAAGCAATAGAGGCGGATTCTCTCCTGCGACCGTCTTCCCCGACTCCCTCAGCACTTGATCCGCCAGGTTCGGAGCGAGGGCGAGTTTGGTCGGCCAGGCGACGAGGACATTGCCGATGCGTTGGCAAAAGGCACCGGGCGGGCGGTCGCCGGTGCCGGTGAGGGGCTCGGCGCGGTCGCCCCGCCAGGTGAACCATTCGGCGTCAGAGAGATCGATCCAGGGCATCAGCTTCGCGAAAAGCGCTTTGCCTGCGGTGATCTGCTCGGCTTCACTCCGCGCGACGCCCTCCTGCTCGGCGATGTCGCCGCCAATGTACCAGACAGTGCGGCCGGCGCTATCGACGTGAGTGGTCGAGACGAGAGGCGGTTTCGGACCTGTCCCCACACAGACGGAGAAAAAATCGGGCAAGCCCCGCTTGCGGATGATGAGCTGGTGGAGGGGACGCAGTTGCATCGCCGGGCTTGTGATCTCGAGTTCGGAAAGGAGCGCTCCATTGCCCGCCCCGGCGGCGAGGAGATAACGGGATGCCGTGATGCGCACCGCCGCACCGGAGTCCTCACGCAAGGTGATCGCCGAAAGATGGCCGTCCTCCGCCTCGATCGAGGTATTTCCCCCCCATTCGACGAGATAAGTCTCCTCCGCGACGCCACGGGCGAGTTCGCGAATGATAGACACCGGGTCCACGACCGGTTCGTCGATGCGGAAGAGTTTTCCTTTGTAATCCGCCGTGTCGAACACTGCCGGATAGTCCTCCCTCGCGATGGAGGCGGATCGGCCGCGCAGCGCCTTACTGCCGAAAAAGCTCACGACCTGGCTGACCACATTGGGCAGGCTCCACATGAGCTGATGATCGCAGAGGAGACGTGCCCTGCTGAGATCGACGGACCCCTCACCCCGCAGCGCGGCGAGCCACCGTGCAGGCATCGCGGCAAGGGCCTCGGACGAGTCGGTCAGCTTGCCGCCGACCGCATACTTCAGCCCGCCGTGGATGACACCCTGCGCGGCGAGAGATTGACCCTCGCCGAGGGGTGCGTTTGTCAGGACGAGGATGGACTGGCCCGCATTTTTCAGCACGTTCGCCGTCCACAGTGCCGCGACGCCGCCACCGATGATGACGGTATCGTAAAAACGGATGGAGTTGTTCTGAACGGCGGGGGACATAAGCGAGGATGCGCGAGCCAATCTACCTGCTCAGGTCAGCGGGACGAACGGAAAAGGGGTTGATTACCCGAACCCCGTCGAGATCCTGCCCGTCGCTCAGATCTTCGGTGAGGAGATAGTCGCAACGCGCCTTCATGGCGGACGAAACAATGAGAGCGTCCCACCATGAAAATTGATAGCGAAGCTGGACCGCCCTGGCCTGGCGCAGTATCTCCGTGTCAATCGATACGGGATTCCATCTCATCAGCGCCGAGACATCTTCCCATGCTACTTCCCGCGGTAGTCCGATTTTCAGCTTTTGGGTGACCGTGACATAGAATTCGTTGAGCACCTGGGCGCTGGTCCGACCGCTGCGTTGCCGGGAGAGGAAGGTCATCCACTCGGCCGCCTGCTTTTGTTTCACGACTTCGGTGGCGTCGCGAAAGTAGACGAAGAGATTCGTGTCGACAAAAAATCGGGCTTCACTCATCGCGAATAGAGGGATTCGCGCGAGGGGAGTGGTTCACCGGGTTCGCGCAGAATCGAGGGCTCCCGGGAAAGGAAGGTCTCCATCGCCACTTCATAATCTTCGTCCCGGTGCATTTGCTCTTCCAGAATGGCACCGAGATACTTGGAGACACTTTTTTCCCGTTTCGCCGCTTCGACTCTGACCCACTTCAGCGTCTTTTCAGGAAGAGTGACGGTGACGTTTTTCATCGCACGAACATCGTATCGCACGAAGTTCGTGTCAATCGATTGCTTGTCGCCCCTCACTCACGGCATCTCCAGTCCGAAGAACTCGGCGGAATTTTGAAAACAGATGCGGCGCACCATGTCGCCGACCATTTCCATGTCGCGGGGGATTTCACCGTTTTCCATGTCGGTCCCGATCACGTTGCAGAGAATGCGGCGGAAATACTCGTGTCGGGTGAAGGAGAGGAAACTGCGCGAGTCCGTCAGCATGCCGTTGAAGCGTGAGAGCAGGCTCGTGTTCGAGAAAGTGTTGATCTGCCACTCCATGCCCTCTTTCGTGTCCATGAACCACCAGGCGGTGCCGAGTTGGAGACGGCAGGGAGGATCGCCGGGCTTGGCTTCGAGGAAGTTCCCGAGCATCGTCGAGAGGGCGTAGTTGTCCTTCGGATTGAGGTTGTAGAGCATCACCTTGGGCAGGTGACCGCGCTGGTCGAGGGTGTTGAGGTAGCGGCGCACCGCAAAGGCGTGGTTCACATCGGCCATCGAGTCGCAGCCGACGTCGCGGCCGAGACTCTCAAAGAGGCGCTGGCTGTTGTTGCGCTCGGCTCCGATGTGGAGCTGCATCGTCCAGTTGCGGGCGGCGTTGAGCTCGCCGAAGAAAAGCATCAGGTAGGCCCCGAAAGCCTCGCTCGCGGCGGCATCGGCGGACTGACCGGTGCGGACTTTGTCAAAGATCGCGGTGGCCTGCTCCTTCGTGCAATCGGCGTCGAAGAGGTGATGGAGACCGTGATCGGAGAGACGCCCGCCGAGCGAGTGGAAAAAATCGTGCCGCGAGCGGAGCGCGTCGCAGAAGCCCTCGAGCGTGGAGCAGTCGATCCCGCTGACCTCGCTGAGTTTGTCCGCATAGGCATTGAACGGGGCCGCCTCGTGCACCCAGAGCGCGGGATCGGGGCGGAAGGTGGGATAGACGCGGCACTTGATCGAGGGATCGGCGGTGATGGCCTGGTGATGCTCGAGCGAGTGAGTCGGATCATCGGTCGTGCAGAGCGCGCGGACCTTGCTTTTCTCAAGGAGCCCGCGGCAGGAATGGGTCGGACGCGCAAGCATCTCGTTGCCGCGTTCCCAGACCTCGTCCGCCGTTTTCGGGGAGAAAAGCCCGTCGAACTCGAAGTAGCGGGAGAGCTCGAGATGGGTCCAGTGATAGAGCGCATTGCGGAGACAGTGGGGGACCGTCTCGGCCCAGGCGTCGAACTTGTCGCGCGGCGAGGCGCTGCCTGTGATGCGGTCCTCGGGGATCCCGTTCGCCCGCATCCCTCGCCATTTGTAGTGGTCGCCGGCGAGCCAGATGTCGTAGAGCGTCTCGAACTTCCGGTCCGCTGCGATCTCGTTGGGCGGCAGGTGGTTGTGGAAGTCGAGGATGGGTTCGTCTTTCGCGAACTGGTGGTAGAGCTCGCGCGCCGCAGTCGATTGCAGCATGAAGTCGTCGTGAATGAAGGGAAAGGACATGACAGGGGGATTGTCGCGAAGAATGCCGCGAGGGCAACGGGAATCGCCGCTACCACCACACCACCGCACAAACCAGCACCACGACGCCGTAGACCGCGCCGGCGATCGCGCCGATTTTGTAGCGATTGTCTTTGACGAGGACCCAGTTGATCTGGTCACGCATCAGGTAGGGCATGCCGACCCAGAACATGCCCTTGAGAGCGATGGCGTAGGCCAGCGCAACGATGAGTAGTCTCGTCTGCGGCTCTTTGAGAAAGGCGGAATCCAGAATCGGTGCCGCCGCGAGGATCATGAGAAATCCCAGCGATCGCACCGCGAGGAATTCCTTCACATAGACGATCACCCCGACACAGCCCGCCACGAGGATCAACTGGACCGGCTTCTCGATTTTGAAAAATTCGCCCAGATCCATGCACGACCAGATGACGAAGGTCCACGCAAAAGTGATGATCACCAGGACCGTCCCGATCTTCTCATTCCGGGGAAAGGCTTTCAGCCAGGGTTTCACGAGGTCGGGCTTGGCGAGGGCAAAGACGTGGCTGGCGATGAACCAGAGACCGATGAGGATCCCCATCAGCTTTAGCGGGATTCCGGGCTCGTAGAGCAAATTGTAAATAGCCTGCATGGAAAATGTCGCTCAGACTCGGATTTATTCGGGTTAATGCAAGGCCGAAGGCAAGGCCGAAGGCTTTAGAACGGATGGCTCGAGCACCGGATCACCGTAGAGAGTGAAGCCCGAGCATTCTTCGATGCGCACATCGAAGAGCTGGCCCGACATGCGATCCGCGTCTCCGTCGAAGATGACGATGCGATTCGTGCGGGTGCGTCCGGTGAGTCGCTCCTTGTTGTAACGGCTCGGCCCTTCGCAGAGGACTTCGTGGGTCTGCCCGACGTGCTCGTGGTTCTTGCGCTCGACGATCGAGTCGACGAGAGCGAGGAGATCCTGGTTGCGCTCCTCTTTGACCCGCTCGGGGAGCTGGTCCTCCATCTCCGCCGCCGGGGTGTCTTTGCGCTGCGAGTAGCGGAAGACATAGGCCTGATCGAATTGCAGGAGCTCGACGGCCTTTTTCGTCTCAAGGTAGTCCTCTTCCGTCTCGCCGGGGAAACCGACGATGATGTCCGTCGAGATCGCGATCCCGGGCCGGGCTTCCTTCATCTTTTCACAGATCTCGATGAACCGCGCCGCCTTGTAGGGCCGGTGCATGCGCTTGAGGATGCGGTCCGAGCCCGACTGCATCGGGAAATGGACGTGGTCGACGAGCTTCGGCAGGTAGGTGAAAGCCTTGATGACGTCCTCTTTGTAACCGATCGGATGCGGCGAGGTAAAGCGGATCCGCTTGATGTCCTCGATCTCGTGGACCGCTTCGAGGAGCTGAACGAAGGGGCTTTTTCCGTCCACCTTCGGGAACTCGTGGCGACCGTAGAGGTTCACGATCTGACCGAGCAGCGTCACCTCGCGCACGCCCTTGTCGACGAGGCGTTTGCACTCATCGACGATGTCCGCAATGGGGCGGGCGCGCTCGGGACCGCGGGTGAAGGGCACGATGCAGAAGGTGCACTTCATGTTGCAGCCCTGCATGATGCTCACGAATTCGGTCACCCCGTGGTCTTTCGCGATGTGATCCCGTATCGTGTTCTGGGATGATTCCTCCTCCTCGATATCGACGATGGGGAGACGGAGATCGTCCATCTGCGCCTCTTCCTTTTTCCGCATCAGCTCGACGCAGTGATCGACGACACGGTGATACTTCTGCGTCCCCGCGACGAGATCGAGGTGGGGGACTTCCTGGAGGAGCTGCTCGCCCCGACTCTGCGCCATGCAGCCCATCATCCCGAAGACCATGTTCGGATTGGTCCGCCGGTGCTTGCCGAGGTGGCGCATGTTTCCCAGCGCCTTCTGCTCGGCCTGGTCACGGACCGAACAGGTGTTCATCAGCACGACATCCGCCTCATCGGGCTGGGGCGTGACAGTGAAGCCGCGCTCGATGAACATCTGCGCGACCTGTTCGGAGTCGCGCTCGTTCATCTGGCATCCAAAGGTTCTGAGAAAGACTTTCGGCATCGCGGGAGTCGTCGGAGGTAAAGGAAAAGGGGCGAATTTAGCCGCCTTTTGCGGGGGAAACAAGGGACTTCGGGCGAAAGTTCGGTGGTCAGTGGATTTGAAGTAGTTGAGCGGACGCCCCGGGAATCTCCCCCCCCTTTCGCGCCCGGAGCGCAGCCAGGCGGAGCTATCGGACATTCCGCAGAATTCGAGCGGAATTCGAGCTTGCAATTTGTGTTCTCCCGGAGATTATTCCGGACGCATGATTCTTGGCAAGGCTCCGACCGATTCCATCATTCTTGACGGTGGAGGCAGGTCGGGTCCGGAACTCATTCTGGCTACGAAACGTTACGCCGTTGACAGCACCGCAAAAAGCTGGTGGTGCATTCTTTCGACCGCGGGCCTCTGGCTGGCGGTGGTCGCCGGAACACTGTTCGCTCCGTTCCTTTTGCTGAAGCTCGCCTGCAGCGTCCTCTCGGGGCTGCTTCTGCTCCGTCTTTTCGTCATCTACCACGATCAGCAGCACAACGCCATCCTTCCCACCTCCAAGGTGGCCGAATGGTTCATGCGCTCCTTCGGCATCCTCGCTCTGAGTCCCAGCAGCATCTGGCGCAGCTCGCACAATCATCATCACAACCACAATTCAAAGGTCAAGGGATCCCACATCGGCTCTTTCCCGATCATGACGAAGGACCACTATTTGAAGGCATCGAAGCCGGCCCGTCGGATCTACCTCTTCACGCGCCATCCGCTGACGATCCTGTTTGGTTATTTTTTCATGTTCTTGTTTGGCATGTGCCTGCGCCCGTTCGCGATGAAGCCAAAGGCGCACCTCGACTGCCTGCTCGCGTTGCTGGTCCACGCGGGCATCGCCGCCCTGTTGATCTATTTTCTGGGCTGGCAGGCCTGGCTTCTCGTGCAGTTCATCCCGCATTTCATCACTTATGCGATCGGATCCTACCTTTTCTACGCGCAACACAATTTCCCCGACGTAGCCTTTTACGACAAGGAGGGCTGGACCTACGAGCGAGCGGCTCTGGAATCCTCCAGTTACATGAAAACCGGGCGGCTCATGGCCTGGTTCTCCGCGAACATCGGCTATCACCACATCCATCATCTGAACGCGCGCATTCCATTCTATCGACTGCCCGAGGTTCTCAAGGCGATGCCCGAGTTGCAAAATCCCAAGATCACCACCTTGCATCCCCGCGAGATCCTGCGTTGCCTCCGGCTGAAAGTGTGGGATGCGGAACTGCAGCGCATGGTTCCTCTGCCTGCCCCAGCGGGTTAGACAGGATTACGCCGATGGTTTCCCCATGGTTACCGTGTCCTACATCGCAGAGCAGATCGGAGGCCAAGTCGTCGGCGACGGGTCCGTCGCCATTACCGGCGTAGCGCCTGCCGAAGGAGCCCGCAACGGCGATCTCACTTTTGCGGAGAAGGAAAGCAACTTCGCCTTCGCGGTCGCCAGCGAGGCCAGTGCGATTCTCGTTCCCGCCGGCTTCGAATCGGTCTCGAAAGTCCTTATCCGCGTGAAGGATCCGCGCATCGCCATCGCCAGGGTGCTCCTTTTGCTCTTTCCTCCGGAAGCGCCCGACTCCGGCATTCATCCGAGCGCCGTGGTCGATCCCCTTGCGCAGATCGACCCGTCTGCCGAGATCGGACCGCATTGTGTTGTCGAGGCCGGTGTCTCGGTGGGCAAAAACACCGTTCTGATGGGGGGCAACCACGTCGGTCGTGACAGCCGCATCGGCGAAGATGTCCGCCTGCATCCAAACGTGGTTCTGTATCCGAAAACGCAGCTCGGAAATCGCGTCACGATTCACTCCGGCACCACGATCGGCTCCGACGGCTACGGCTACGTCTTCGATGAAGGACGCCATCGCAAAATGCCGCATGTCGGCAACGTGGTCATTCACGACGATGTCGAGATCGGCTCGAACGCCTCCATCGATCGCGGTGCGCTGGGCTCCACCGTGATCGGGGAGGGGACCAAGATCGACAATCTGGTCCACGTTGCGCACAACGTCGTCATGGGCCGCCATTGCCTCATCATGGGCCAGGTGGGTTTCGCCGGTAGCACGGTGCTTTCCGACTACGTCGTGATCGCCTCGCAGTCCGGTATTGCCGGCCATCTCAAACTCGGGGCCCGGGCCACCATCGGCGCCAAATCCGGCGTCATGCGTGACGTTCCCGCCGGAGAGACCGTTCTCGGCTACCCCGCCGCGCCCGACAAACAGGCCAAACGCCAATGGGTCGCCATGGCGCAGCTCCCGGACGCCCTGCGTCGATTGAAGACGTTGGAGAAGCGGGTGGACGGCACCCTGGGGACGTAGCCGACGCAAGCGGGAATCTTGCGAACTTCAACAACGAACTCGCCGAGAATTTCAGTAGACAAGCACCGGGGACCACTGTGAAGCGACTGGCGGTCCACTTTGCGAAGGTGAGATGAGAGCGGGCGTTGTTGCATACTGGGAGGCGAATCGGCCAACGAGTCAGGCCTTGCTATCCGCGAAGCGCCCGAAGCGATTCGAGAGGATGAAAAAGGTGGGTGCCCAGAGACCCACGAAGATGCCGAATCTCTCAGCGTGGGCTCTCGCGTCGGGCTCGGTTCCCCCGGTGAAGAACCAGACTGTGATGGAACCGATGATGGAGACGAATCCGAGAACGAAGCAGATTTTGCTGAGAGTAGTGAGTTTGTTGCTGTCCATGGGACCTATACGCTTCGGATCGGGATTTGGACTACCCGAAACGGGTTACGAATCTGGACATCTCCCTCGCCGAAGCCGGCTCGTATGAACTCGGCGCTGGCGAAGCTTTTTCCGGATATTCCGCAACTGGGTGGTAAAACGTTTCACCTTGGCGCTTTGACCGGCCTTCCGCACTTTCTTGAGCTGCTTGTTGATGCGCTCAATCGCGTTTTCCAACTTGGCCTTCTCAACGGCTTTCGGATCGACGCTCGGTGGGTCGGGGGCATCCACCAGTTCGGAGATCGTGAGGCGGTAGATGCCGCGGCCGGTATCCGAAAAACCGGCTTGGAAAGAGAGGTAACCGCCCGCGAGGGAGTTTTCGGAGAGGAATAGATCGCTGACTGTTTTACCGTCGAGACTATCGCCGGTCGAGATCACCTTTCGGAGTCTGCCTCCTGACGGAGGTAGACTCCCGAGACACCGCTTGCGATGGACGCCCGGAAAGCAACGACTTCGCCATCGATGGAGGCCAAAAAGAATTGGGAGGAATTGCCCGCTCCGCCCGGTGCCGGAGTAACGGTCCTCACGACCGGGGTGATCGGTCCGCCGGCAAGATCAGCAGTGAAAAACCCCGATCCGCCGGCGTCGTCAGCGCGGGAAACCACCGTAGAGCCGCTCAAATCGGCGGGGCCGCGGAGACCCGTGAAGGGAGCGCTGAGCCCCGGAACGATCGTTGCCGCAGTGGCGACGGTAACGAGCTCTCCCGCCGTGTAGCCGCCGATGATGTTCGCGGGGCTTGTGCCGTCGGTGACGGTGGACTCGAAGGTGATATTCCCGTCATCGAAGCCCAGTTGCGAGCTCCGGCTGTAGGTTCCCCCGATCCCCGGCACCACAGTCGATCCGTTGGCGATTATGATCGTAGGCGTAGAGGCCCGCCTGGCGGCCGGAACCATTGCCGCGAAAGGCGAGTATTCCCCCTTGGAGACCGTTGCCGAAAAAAGATAATTGGTTGAAAGTGCCGCTTCCGTCCGGAATGGCGGGCTGAGATCGGCGACGCGGCTAATGACATCGGTGGCGGAACTCCAGAAGTGGGTGCCGTCGTTGGCGGGAGCGTCAAAGTTGTCCTCACTGAAGGCGCCGTCGCCGTTGGCGTCCATCGACACCATGTTACTGAAGATCAGAAAAGTCACCGCGCGGCCGGGGATAGGGGACGTGGTGTCGGCGACCTTGGTAAAGGGAGAGATCTGCGCCGCGACGGGGGCGACTGAGGCGAGAACCAGCAAGGGCAAGAGTGTTGATGTTAGCTTGGAATTTTTCTAAATCCAGCCGAGCCCGTTGTCTATCGGAAAAATAATTCGCAGGGTGGATTCTTCGCCTGCCCCCGCACCTTTCAAGTGAGTTGTCCGAGGCTCGCGAGGACTTCGAGGAACCGCTTTTTCCGAAGCGGGGATCCGACAGAAGATGGCGGCGGCGATCATGGAGAAAGATTTCTGGTTGTGCTGGACTTTAGGGCTCTTGTTCGGGCATCCCGTATGGAGCAGGGGCCTCGTCTTCAAGGGAGGCACCTCCCGCCCGCCCAAACATACGCCATCAAGTGCTTGCCAAGAGGTGGGGTAATGTGGGAATCTCCCTCCTTTCCCTTTATTCCGCCCCATGATCCAGAGCCCCCGCCTCATTCTATTGTTCCTCGCCCTCTCCGTCCTCGCGGTGTCGGTTCAGTCTGCCGACAAACCCTCTGCCCGCTTTGTGCGCATCTCCCTGAGTGGTGAAAAGCGGGTCCTCACTCTCGCCGAGGTCGAGGTCATCAGTGGCGGAAAAAATATTGCACCGGGCGGCACCGCGACCCAGTCCAGCGTCGGCGCCGGCGGCACGCCGGAGCGCGGCATCGATGGCAATAAGGATGGCGACTTCAACAAAAAGGGCCAGACCCACACCGCCGAAGGCAGTGACAAGGCACCCTGGTGGGAACTCGACCTCGGCTCGGCCCAGCCCGTCGAGTCGGTGCAGATCTGGAATCGCAGCGGCCTTTTCGAGCGGCTCCAGAGCTTCAAGCTCGAGCTCCTAGATGCCGATCGCAAGCCGGTCTACTCTCGTGAGAACAACGCAGCCCCCGACGGCTCGATTACTTTCCGTTTTGTCGGCGAGACCGAGATCACGATGGCCGATCACGCCGGCAAGGCGCTCCCCGTGCCTATCGTGCCCGAGCCGGTCGCGGCCGGCTACCGGGATCCGGAGCCCTTCGCTTTTGGCAAGGGTGATATCGTCGCGATGATAGGCAACGGACTCGCCGACCGCATGCAGCACGATGGATGGGCCGAGACTTTTTTGCAGCTGGCCAACCCTGACAAAGACCTCACCTTCCGCAATCTCAGCCAGACCGGTGACCGTCTCGGCCAATACCCGAGATCGAAGGGCTTCACCGCGATGCCCGACTACCTGCGTCATGTCGAGGCCGACATCATCTTCGCTTTCTTCGGCTACAACGAGTCCTTCGCCGGAGCGTCCGGGCTGCCCGACTTCGAGAAAAAGCTCGCCGACATGATCCGTGACCTGCGCGGCACGAAATCAAACGGGGAGGGCTACCCCCGCATCGTAATTTTCAGTCCGATCGCCCATGAGAATCTGAACGATCCGAATCTACCCGACGGCGTTGAAAACAACAAACGTCTCGCCCTTTACACCGCCTCGATGCAGAAGGTCGCCGGCCACGAGGGTGTCGCCTTTGTCGATCTCTACGGACCGACCCTCGCGCTCTACGAGAGTGAGCAGGTCGCGCTCACGATCAACGGCGTCCACCTCAATGAAGCCGGCAATCGGGAGTTGGGGAAAGTCATCGCCGGAGCCCTCTCGGGTGCTGCCGTCAAGGCAACCGAGAGTGAACTCGCCTCCGTGCGGGAAGCCGTCCTCGACAAGAACTGGCACTGGCACAATCGCTACCGTGCCACCGACGGCAACGATATCTGGGGCGGTCGCTCGACTCTGACATTCGTCAACGACCAGAGCAATGCCGAGGTCCTGCAGCACGAACTCACCATGTTCGACATCATGACCGCGAATCGCGATCTCCTCATCCATGCCCGGGCCAAGGGCAGTGATCTGAAAGTCGACGATGGCAACGTGCCCGCTCCAGTGCCGGTGATCTCCAACGTCGGTGGCGGCAGCAAAAGTTCGAGTGCGGAGAAAGAGGGCACCCTGACCTATCTCACCGCGGCGGAAAGCATGGCGAAGATGACCCTCGCGAAAGGCTTCAAAGTGAATCTTTTCGCCGACGAGACGAAGTTCCCCGAGATCGGAAATCCCGTGCAGATGCAGGTCGATGGCAAGGGCCGTCTCTGGGTCGCGGCGTGGAAGACCTATCCGAAATGGGAGCCGCTCAAGCCGATGGACGACGCCCTCGTCATCCTCCACGACGATGACAAAGACGGCTCCGCCGACCGCAGCACCGTCTTTGCCCACGTCCACAACCCGCTCGGCTTCGAGTTCTGGAATGGCGGAGTCATCGTGACCTCGCAGCCCGACATCCTCTTCCTGCGCGACAACGACGGCGACGATATCGCCGATGAGCGCTACGTGATCTTCCAGGGGACCGACTCTGCCGATACTCACCACGCCGCGAACAATCTCATCTACGGACCCGACGGCGGGATCTACTGGCAGAGCGGGATCTTCCTACAGCACAATCACGAGCACCCCTGGGGGGCTTCGTTGGAATCGGTCGCATCCGGTATGTATCGATTCGATCCCCGCCGTTACACGATCGCCTTCCATGCGGCGAATTCGCCCAATCCTCACGGGACCGCCTTTGACGAATGGGGCTATCATTATGCCAACGACGGCACCGGAGGTCGCAGCTTTCAGGTCGTCCCGGACGCAAAAGGTTTTGCGATGCGTGAGCTCCTCGTCAAAGAGGTGCGCCCCGTGGCTGCCGATGAGATCGTCTCGAGCACCCACTTTCCCGATGAGATGCAGGGCAATTTTCTCATCTGCAACACGATCGGATTTCTCGGGATTAAGCAGTATCAGCTCCACCGCGAAGGGTTCAAGGATGGGGACAAGGAGTTCAAATTCGGTGAAGTCCGGGGCACCCCGACCGAGGAGATGCTCAGCAGCACCGACAAAAACTTCCGCCCCACCGATGCCGTCTTCGGCAGTGATGGCGCTCTCTATGTGTGCGACTGGCAGAACGTCATCATCGGGCACATGCAGCACAACATCCGCGACCCCAATCGTGACAAAAAGCATGGCCGTGTCTACCGCATCACCCACGAGAGCCGTCCGCTCCAGGAGCCCGTCGCGATCGACGGCGAGCCGGTCGCGGCGCTGCTGAAGAACTTCGCTCACCCGACCCTGGGCGTGCGCCACCGCACCCGCGTCGAGCTGAGCGAGCGCAAGACAGCCGATGTCATTGCCGAAACGAAAAAGTGGGTTGCCACCCTCGATCCGAAGAAGAAAGAGGATGCCCGCCAGCTCCTCGAAGCGCTCTGGATCCATCAGCAGCATAACGTGCGCGACCGTGATCTGCTGAACGCTGTCCTCAGCTCGCCCGAACCCCACGCCGCGCTCGCTGCGAAGACCGTGCTGCACCACTGGGATGTCGCCGACCCGGCGAAGAATGTCGTGACGGTCCGCATCGAACAGACCGAGGAAAAGATCGAGGTGAAAATCCCCGCCCATTTCACCTCGACCGAGGCCGAGGCCTACAAGCTGGGGTCCGAGGTCTTCCACCGCGAGGCGCATTGTGTCACCTGCCATCAAGGCACCGGTCTCGGAATGCTGAACATTTATCCTCCGCTCGTTAGCAGCCCGTGGGTCAGCGGCAGCGAGGAGAGGCTCATCAAGCTGACCCTGCATGGTCTCTGGGGCGTGATCGAGGTCAATGGGGTGACCTACGATCCCGCCAAAGGTGTCCCGCCGATGACGGCCTTTAAAGCGATCTTGAATGACAAGGAAACCGCCGCGGTCCTCACCTACGTGCGCAACACCTGGGGCAACAAAGGTTCCATCGTGACGCCCGAAAAAGTGAAGGCAGTGAGGGAGGCGACAAAGGACACGCAAATGTTCATCAAGCCCGAGGATTTGCTGAAAGAGTATCCGCTGGAGCAGTGAGCCCTTGCAGAGAACCAAGCAAGGGGCAGGGAAGAACCAAGGAAAGGGGCTTGCCAAGCCCCCAGCGGAGCCCAGAGACGCGGGGCTTGCCAAGCCCCCACCATTGCGCACTCACCTCGTCTTCACATTGTCGTCCCAGGTCTCGAAGTCGCCGTCCTTACCCGCGGACCAGCACCAGCCATGGACTAACAAAAACAAAATGCCATCAGCAACGACCTCATCAACCTCCTTCTCCACGACGGACTCGGAGAAGGTCTTCCCGGAATCGCCGAGATCCTCATGAACGCAGCCATGCTCGTTGAACGCGCCAAACACATCGGAGTCGCTCCCCGCGAGCGATCCGAGCGGCGTAACGGCCACGCCAACGGCTTCAAGCCCCGCAGCTTGCCGCTTGGGCCGAGGCGAACCTTCCCGAAGGCTTCACCGTCTTCAGCTTCCCGGAGGCCGCGCGTAAGCGGCTGCGCACCTCAAACATGTGCGAGACTCTCAACTCGCCGATCAAACGACGGACCCGCGTCGTGGGGCCCTTCCCGTGCGAATCCCCGCTCTTGTGTCTCGTCACCGCCGTCCTCATCGAAATCTCCGAAGAATGGGAAACCGGCAAAGCCTGCCTCCAGACCGCAGAAACCAAACCAATCCGCTAAACCAATCCGTTAAACATCCCTCCTAAATCAATCGACAACCTTCAGCTTCCCGACTAGCGATCAGACCCTTTTACAGAAATTTTTTTGCGCGGCTACCGCAACACCGAAGGTGTTCTCCAGCTCCAGCGTGACGAAGAGAAAATGGAATCAGCGGTGGAGTTGTGCGGCGGTTGTGAGCGTAAGACTGACCGCAAGATGCCGGCCGATCAACTGTGGGGTCTTTACATGACCTTGCTCGAAGCGGAGAGCGGGTGGTGTTGCGTTTCGGGATTTCTTTGCCATTGGGAAAATTGGAGGGATTTTCCACCTAAGTAAAGGCGTAGTGCGAGTCCCGAGGGACCAGGCAAGTGAACGAATCCCCGGGGACGGCAGGTGGAACTCTTACCCGCCAACGAACGGGAACTTGAGTTCGCCAGTGCCGGGGCGGGGAATCTGATCGAATCTGATGCGGGCGATCCGCGCGAGCGAAGGGGATCGCCCCACCAGCGACGATTTCTCCGGCGCGCTTTACTTGCACTCACGGAGGCGCACAACCGGAGGCGGTGTTCTTCCGATTCGTGGTCCATCCTCGTCCCTCCGTTAAATTCGCTCCTGCTGCAGGCTCGCCTCCGTGTCGAGGCCATGATTTGTCCCTGTGGCCAAAAAATTAATACTGAGCGCGCGTGTCATCCCCTCCACTCCGCTGTTCCAACGAGCCCCGTAGCGAAACTCGTGAGAGTTTCGGAGGCCGGAGACATCGCCCGAAGGTCTCACGACCTTCGCTACGCTCTTGTTCGTGCGGGTATGAGGACCACCCGCGACGAGGGATCGTCGCGCTCCGAATCTTCATGCTCCTGCAAGGGGCTGGAAGATCGGGGCGGCATCCTGTCGTCCGAGAGGTCCCCTTGCACTATCGGGGGTAAAGTATCAAACTTGAGACGCTTGTTTAATATTTTTAAAATATCTGATTGAATTTATCTTAAATGGCTCTTAAATTTAAAAATATTCCTCTCACCATGAACAAAATGCCTTCCCTCACTGGTCTCCTCGTTGCTTTCTTTCTTTTCATTGGCGGTGCCATGGCGCAGGCGGGCCCGACGCCGAATGTGCGTGAGTATCGTCCTCTCATGGCCAAGGCTGTGAAGATCGAAGTGTCTGGCAAAGCCGTCGTGACGGACCAAAAGGGCGCGGCCGCTCTCACTAGCGCGGGATGGAAGCACTTCGACGCGAAGGAGTGGGACAAGGCGATCGATCAGTTTCTCTCGGCATTGGAGAAAGACCCCGCCGATCACTCGGCCGGCGAGGGACTGGTGATGACGCTTTACCGATCGGAAGACTACGCCTCGGCGGCGCGTCTCGGCGAAGAGATTGCGCCCATCATGCCCGGGGTGAAAGAGGTCCTTGGCCGGACCGTCACCGCCGAGGTCCGCCACCTCGTCAACCGGGAGGAAAAGGAGGCCGCAGGCAAGCTGCTTGCCCATTTCCCCGCCACTGACATCGCCTACCGCGAGGCCCATGGTCTCCTCGATGGAGCGAGCGCGATTGAGACCGCGCTCCGCCAGGGCGCCGACGAAATGACCGAGCCCGACACTCTCGCGGGCAACTGAACCCAAACGACAGGGCCGAGAGCCAAAAAAGAGCGGTCGAAAGGCCGCTCTTTTTTGTGTTCAGAGGGAAGAGGGTCTGCTTACCGGCCTTACCCTGTCGGGTCTACTCACCGCCGCGGTTTCGCCTGGTAGTCCTTTTTCCACTTCTCGCGGTGATCGGCAGCCCAATCGACGAGGGCGGTCTCGAAGCCGATGTCGCGACCCGCCTCTTCGCTCTTGATCCACTTGTGTCTCAAGATCTCGTCCCGCTCGGCGAGGAACTCCTGGTAGAGGGAGAGGTTCTCGACAATTTCGTCAGAGGAAAGTTCGGCCATACGTGGACAAGGGAGGGGTGATGCTTGAGTTTTCCACGCTTTGTCCTTTTATTCAAGTGATAGCGTTGCTCCCGGACTCTGTGAAAATGAAGCCTGCCTCTCTCCTCTTTTTTCTCACCATGATGCTCCCGCTCACGGTCTCGGCCACGCAGGACTGGCCGCAGTGGCGGGGGCCGCAGGGCAATGGCATTGCCGATCCGACCGCGACTCCGCCACTGAGTTGGGGGGAAGGCGAAAATGTGCGCTGGAAAGTCCCGGTCCCGGGACGGGGGCTCTCCAGCCCGACGATCGTGGGCGGACTCGTCCTCCTCACCTCTGCGACAGAGACGAGCCGTCTCGTCCTCGCCTACGACCGGATGACTGGGCGGAAGCGGTGGGAGACTGTCGTGCACGAAGGTTCACTCCCCGAAAAAATACACCGCAAGAACAGCGCCGCGACCCCCACGGTGGCGTCAGATGGCACGCACGGCTTCGCGGTGTTTCACCATGGGAGCGACGTCCTCCTCAGCGCCCTCGACCTCGAGGGCAAGCTGATCTGGCAGAGGGTGGCCGGCCCTTACGAGTGCGACTACGGCTTCGGCTACGCCCCGAGCCCGACGATCCACGGGGATCTCGTGATCGTCTCGTCCGAGTTCACGGCGGGCGGCTATCTCGCCGCCTTTAGGAAGTCCGACGGCAGCGAGGTCTGGCGCACCGACCGCAAGGTGAAGACGAGCTACTCCTCGCCCATCGTCGCCCGGGTTGGGGGAAAGGAGCAACTTCTCCTTAGCGGGGCGGATCTCGTGAGCAGCTACGACCCGGCCACGGGGACGCCTTTCTGGCAGATCTCCGGCTCGAGCAAGGCGACCTGCGGCACGATGGTCTGGAGTGCAGACACTGTCTTTGCGAGTGGAGGATTTCCTAACAAGGAGACTCTCGCGGTGCGCGTCGGGCCAGATCCTGAGGTGCTCTGGCGACATGCCGATTCGTCCTACGAGCAGTCGCTGCTTTATCACGATGGCCACCTCTACGCCCTCAACGACGGTGGCATCGCTATCTGTTGGGATGCGGAGACGGGTGAGGAAAAGTGGAAGGTTCGCCTCGGCGGCCCCGTCAGCGCGTCGCCCGTGCTCGCGGGTGGTCGCATCTACGCGATGAACGAGCGGGGCATCGCCTATGTCTTTGCTCCCGATCCGGAGAAGTTCACCAGGTTGGCCGAAAACACCCTCGGGGCGGAAGGGTTTGCGACCCCGTCTTTTGTCGGTGACGCCGTCTACCTGCGGACTGCCGATGCGACGGCGGAGAGGCAGGAGTGGCTCTATTGTCTGGGGGAGTGAGGAAGTGCGGGCTAGCAGCCTGTAGGCTTAGGCGAGTGACAATTCAAGTGAGGCACTAACCTGTCGGCATTGCTGCCAAGTTCGTCAACATTGATCGGGACACCCCGCTTCCCCTCCCTAGCCAGCCGCAGGCTGCCCGAAGGGTGAGCGAAACGAAGCAAATCCGGCCGCGCGAAGACCGTATCGCCAAGCTCAAATAGGCAAAGAAAGTGATGGAGGAGAGGGCCAGGGCACGCTCCTCGGCCTTGCCGGCGACGAGATGGACGTCGCGTTTGCGTAAGGGTTCGATCTCGGCGCGCCACTGCGATTTCAAAGAGGTGGGGCAGATCACGAGGACGCGCCGCACTCCGGCCTGACGAGCCAGCACTCCGCCACGCCGATACCCTGGATCGTTTTTCCAAGGCCCATCTCGTCTGCGAGAACGGCCCGCCCGGCACCGGCGGCAAAGGCGACGCGGTAGGTCTTGCCGCTAATGGCGCTGGCGACGGCGCAGTCGGTCCAGGGGGTGGCGCGGTCGGCGGGTTTGATGCGCATCGCCTCCTTGCGGGCACGCTCTTCGCGTTCGGCGAGGGCGAGGGCTTCCAATTCGTGTTCGGCGAGTTTCTCCCACGGCGTGTTCGCGTCGGGCGGGGTGGCGAGACCGAGGGCGAGTTTTTCCTCGAGGATCAGGGAGATGACGGCGGCGCGGTGGTAGTCGCTGACTTCGCCCTCGTGGCTGCAGGCGATCTGGATACGGTCGCGGTAGGAGGGGTGCAGGGCGATCGTGACGACGACTTGGGAAATCGGAAAGACCACCTGAAACTGGTCGGTGGTGAAGAGCACGTGGGTCTCGAGGTCGACCTCCTCGCGTTCCGCTTTCGACAGCTTCGCGGCGGCGCTTTCTCCCAGCAGTTTCTTCGCCTGGAGGAGCGCGAGGCGGCTGAGCCAGTCGTGGAGGGTGAGCTCGTGCGAGGGTTTTGTGGGTATGGGGGGAGGAAGAGGGGGAAATGGAAAAATTCTCACTCTGGAGTTCCACCATCAAAGGCTGAACCTACTACAAGAACCTCACCGTCCTCTGTCAGCACGCGCACGACCCGGATCAGGTGCTGGAGGGCGGCGAGATTCATTCTGGAAGCGGTGCCGCCTGCGAGACCTGAAACGGCCCTCCGACGAAGGGAGAGCAGGAGCGAAGCTGATCCTGATACGCATCGACGGGTGGGTGGCGGAATGACTCGAGCAGGGCTTCGCTTACGCCGGGGTGAGCAAGGGCTTCCTCCAAACGGACCCGCCATGCTCGAAGCGGTGCCGGATGGAGGCGTCCCCGCGCGAGCCAACGGTCGATATTAGAAAGTGCCCAGGACCATGAGTCAGGGTCGGCGGCAAGGACCCCCGCGATGTCCCGCCAACGGGTTTGTGGATCGGTGCGAAAGCAGTGGTAGTCGTCGTTTGTCATTGCCATTCTTTGCAAAGGATACGCACACGGTTCGGCGGCGTCCAGCCCCGGTTTTGGGGCAACTGGCGACTGGCAACACGCTCGAGTTGTTGGACTGCTATCGAGAGGCGGCCGGGGCCGGGCGGCGTCTCGAGCAAGAGCGCACCCCGATGGACCGGATCGACGAAATTCTTGACTCGCTCTCGCGGCGGGAGTGACGAGGTTAGCCCGCTACAGCCCCCGCAACTCCCCCAGCATCTCCAGCAGCGCCTTTGTTAGAATCACCGACGATTCCTTCTCGAACTTCGAAGTCCCGATCCAGGTTTCGTATCCGCCGAGTTCGTGCTGATGCGGCGGGGGAAGGTAGCCGTAGCCGCCATTGGCGAGGGAAATGGTGAAGGTGTCAGGGAAGGGACTCTTCTCCTTGATCTCGAGGCCGATCTCGACCAGCACCTCGAAGGGCAGGGAAACGATGGCCTGATCGCCGATGCGGATGGCCTGAATGATGACGCTCTCTTTCTTGTCCGGTTCCGAGTATTGCACGGTCGCGTTGGCGTATTGAACCGCCTTGCCGTGAAGGGTGCCTTGTTCCTCTTTGGGCAGCTCGAGGAGCCGCAGGGCGTGCGCGATTTCTTCGACGCTCATGTTGCGGTAGGTCAGCTCGACTTCGCGTTGCCGCATCGCGACGACGGGATTCTCGTCGTAGCTCCCGATCTTTTTCACCGCGCGCCAGGCGGCGTCGGCTGTCTTGGCCGCGACGATGCGGGCTTGCTCGAAGGGCTCACGGGGCGGGCGTTTCCCGTAGAAGTCGATGTTGTTGATGTCGCCGCTCGTTCCGTTGGTCATCATCGCGACGAAGTTCTCGGGCGGCTTCGAACCGCCGAGGCGATGGGGCATGATGCGGGCGAACTCGCCGTAGTAGTCGGCGGAGGCCATGCCGATCTCTTTCCCTTTGTCGTCTTTCATTGTGGGGATGCCGCCGACATAGTGCAGCGAGTAATTCGCGAGCAGCCCGAGCGGTCGTCCTCGGCGGGTGCGGACATCGACGATGCTTACTTCGGGATCGGTCGGTCCGGCCGGTTTCAGGAGCTTGTCGCGCGGGGCATTGGTCTGGACTTCGTCGATTTTTCCAAACGGATTCGGCGCCATCGTACCGGGCTTGAGATGCCAGCGGCGGTTGTAGACTTCGGACGGCTCGTCATCGGACGAGTAGCCGACCTCGGCGGGCTCGAGCGACTCGATTGCTTTCGTCAGGGCGGCGATGACACCCTCGCGCCGGCGGGTCTCGTAGGCGATGCGCCCCTCGGAGGTGTCGCCGCCTTTCGGAGCGGTGTGGGTGTGCGTGCCGCTCACGAGCATCGCGGTGACGGGCCATCCGGTTTTTTCGGCGACCGCCGCCTTCGCCGCATCGGTCATCTCGCGGCTCACTCCGATGTCATCGACGAGAGCGATGACGGCGCGGCCTTCTCCGTTCTGAAAAGCGAGGGCGCGGACGTGGAGCGGATCGTGGACATAACTCGAGGCTCCCGAGCGCAACTGAAAGGGGACGACGGTCGGGGAGATCTCGACCGCGGCAGTGCCGGCGTGGAGACCTGACTTCTCCTGTGCGTGGAGCGATGCGGCGAAAAAGAGGACTGCGAAGAGGAAGGGGAGTTTCATCGTCGGGAATACTACCTTTTCGCGGCACCATCCGGCTAGCCCGCAATCGCGTTCGATCAGCGTGCCCGCTGGCTCAGCCTCCGCGCTTCACCCGGAGTCATCCCGTAGCGTTCGCGATAGGAGGTCTGGAGGTAGTGGGCATGGGTGAAGCCGGCGAGTTCGGCGATGTTCTCGATCGTGAGGTCCGAGTTGCGGAGGAGCCGGTTGACCTCGCGAAAGCGGACGCGGAGCATCTCCTCCTTCGTGCCGCGTTGCAGGCTCGCTTTCATGCGGCGCTCGAGCGTGCTGCGGGAGACGCCGAGGAGATCGCAGATCTCTCCGACACTGATGCCGGTGAAAGCCCGCTCACGGATCAGTTTTACGGCACGGAGAACGACCGGGTCTTCGATCACGAATTCATCGGACGAGGCACGGACCTCGATCCCCTTCGGCGGGATGAGGACGGGCGTGGCGCTCACTTTTTCTCCCCGCATGAGCCGATCGAGCGCCTCCGCTGCGCGAAATCCGACCGTTTCGCCGTCGAATTTTACACTTGTCAGGGCAGGGGAGGCGAACTCGCAGAGCGTCTCCTCGTTTTCGCATCCGACCACGGCGACTTCTTCGGGCACGGAGATCCCGGCACGGCGGCAGGCGTCGAGGAGTCGCACCGCGAGCTGGTCGTTCGTCGCAAAAATGCCGACCGGCTTTTCGAGGGATTCGAGCCAGCGGATCAGGTCCGCCTGATGCTCTTCCCAGTTCGTCGGGCTCGCTTCGCCCTGAGCAGGGAGTTGTGCGCACGGAGCCCCGGCCCGCTCCACCCGGGTGACGAAATTTTGAAACCTCTCACGAAAAAATGACTCGGTGTCGAGCGTATAGGCCGCGAAGCGCCGATACCCGCGGTTGAGGAAATGCTCGGCGACCATCTCGCCGATGAGGGCGTTGTCCATTCCAAAGAAGGGGATACCCTGATTGTAGTTGGTCGAGCGCAGCTCGATCGTCGGGACACCCACGGCGGCGATCGCGGCAGCCATGCCGGGGCTGTGGGTCCTTGTCAGAATGCCGTCTCCGTCCCAGTTCTCCAACCACGGCGGCAGGGAGGACTCAAAGGCGCGCAGCTCGAGGAAGGTCGACCATGGACCATTCGTCTGGAGGTAGCGACTCACTCCAGAGAGCATGTCACGGGTGTAGCTCCGAGTTGTCTCGACGAGGATCGCGACCCGCTTCACGGGAGATGTCGGAGTCTTTTTCAGCGTGACGAAAAACCTGATGTTTCCTGAATCATATCTGTAGAGACATCCCTGTCAACGCGTCTATCGTCATGGCATGTCAGACTTCATCGGAAAAGCACTCATTGTCATTGGCGACGCAGCGGAGACCGTCGATACCCTCTACCCTTTCTACCGCCTGCAGGAGGCAAAGATCCAGCCCGTCGTGATCGCGCCGGAAAAACGGATCTATCAGATGGTCATGCACGAGGTGCGGCCCGGCTGGACGATCACGCGGGAGTGGGAGGGCTATCAGCTCAAAGCCGACCTCGCTTTCTCCGAAGTGAATCCCGAGGAGTATCTCGGCATCCTCTTCTCGGGCGGTCGGGCGCCCGAATACATCCGCGAGGACGAGGATCTCATTCGCATGACGCAGTGGTTCTTCGACAACAACAAGCCCATCGCGAGCGTTTGTCATGGCGTAGAGATTCCTGCCCGGGCCGACCGTGTCAAAGGGCGCCGCATGGCGACGGTGGCGAAGTGCAAATTCGATCTCGAGATCTGCGGCGGCATCTATGTCAACGAGCCCTGCGTCATCGACGGCAATCTCGTCTCGGGACGCACCTTTCACGACAACGGCCATTACGTAGGTCCGTGGATCAAAATGCTGGAGGCCGCCGCTTCCGCCTGATAACTTCTTACCTCAACCCCCGCACCCATGAATCGTAGAGACGCCTGCAAGATGCTCGGTTCCGCCGCCCTCGCTCCCGGATTCCTCCGGACCGCCGAAGCCGCGACGGATTTCAAACCCCGTTATGTGCTTTCCTCCGCGATGTATGGAGACATGCCGGTCGAAACGGTTCTCGCCGAGGTCAAAAAGGCGGGTGCCGAGTCCGTCGATATCTGGCGCAAGATCCATGCGACCCAGCGCGAGCAGATCGACGAGATGGGCGACGAGGCTTTTCAAGCGCTCCTGAAAAAGCACGATGTCCCGCTCGCCGTCTCGACCTGTTATCCCCTCGGGCCCTTCAAGCAGGACGACGAGATGCGCTGGGTGAAAAAGAATGGCGGGCTCATGACTGTATGCGCCACCGGGGGCATGGGTGAGCAGAATCCGCAGGGAGCCGAAGCGAAAAAGCAGGTGCAGGCCTTCTTCGAAAAGCTGAAGCCGCACTACGAACTCGCCGAAGAACTCGGCATCACGATGGCGCTTGAGAATCACGGGAACTCGATGCTCTCGCATCCTGATTCGATCCGCCATTTCATCGAGCTGAATCCCTCGAAGCGCGTCGGGATCGCCTTTGCTCCGCATCATCTGCACGATCATATCGGGGAGATCCCGAAGCTGATCCGTGAGATCGGCGACGAGCAGATGCCCTTCATTTATTTTCAGGAGTATCATCCTTCGTCCAAGACGACGATGCCGAAGGAGGAGGAGTTGAAACAGCTCCCCGGCTTCGGTTCGCTCGACTACGTGCCCATCGTCGCGGCGATGCGCGAGATCAAATTCAGCGGCCTCGCCGAGATCTTCATGCATCCGACTCCGCGCGGGCTTCCCATTCTGCCTACGGCGGTGGAGATCACGGCGGCGATCAACAAGTCGCGGGCCTACCTCGACGAGTGCCTCGCGAAGTCATGAGAAAGGTCAGACTCAACCCTTTCAGGTCGGTGACCAGCCCCTGTTTAGTGCTCGTGTCAGGCGTGCTCGCGCTCGTCAGCGGCACCATGGCCGAGCCGCATGTCGCCGGGTATGAGCGTTTCCATGCAGACGCGCCGACGGTCGAGGGTGGGGCGATCCTGTTTTCAGAGTTGGGCTGCGCGAGTTGTCACGGCGGATCCGCCGTTGTCGTTCCGCGTCAGGGTCCGAATCTCATGGATCTCGCGAGCCGGGTGGATCGGGAGTGGGTCACTGCGTTTTTGAAAGATCCCGAGTCCGGCCGCAAGGGCTCGCCCATGCCGCAGTTGATGCACGGCCTCGCCGCCGAGGAGGTCGAGGCGGTCGTGAGTTTTCTGGGATCGCTAGGGAAAGGAATCAAGTTCGCCGTCGATCGCCACGCCAATGCCGAGCGGGGCAGCGCCCTCTATCACGAAAAGGGCTGTATCGCCTGTCATGCCCCGACGGCGGACTTTCAATCGCCTCACGGGGATGGGAAAGTGGTCGCATCGCCGCTGGCGATTCCGCATCCTGATTTAAATAAGAAGACGAGCCTCGAGGCGCTCACTTTGTTTCTCTCTGCTCCCTCGACTTACCGTCCCGACGGGCGGATGCCGCACTTTGTCCTTGATCGGCAGGAATCCCTCGACATCGCCTCGCACCTGTTGGACTTGCAGGCATCGGATCCGCGCGAGGCCCCTTCGGTGAAAAAATGGCCGTCCGCCGAGGCGGAAAAACTTGAGATTGGAAAAGCGATCGTGACGCGACTGAATTGCGCCGCCTGCCACACCCTGCCGGGAATGAAGGCTCCGACTGTGGTGGCTTTGTCAGGCGATGCGGCGACGGTGATGTCGCATTGTCTTTCCGTTGATCCGGTGGCGGGTCTGCCGCATTACCGGCTCACCGACGGACAGCGCGCCTCGCTCGCGGCCTACCTGAAAGGCGAGCGCCCGATGGGGGACAAGGATGGGAAACTCACTCTCGCGGCGATGAACTGTTATGCCTGTCATGATCGTGACGGGATCGGCGGCCCGACCGTGGAGACAAATCCTTTTTTTGTCGGCGACGAAGGCATCGCTGACTCGGGACGACTCGCGCCGCCGCTCACCGGGATCGGTCACAAGCTGCAGCGCGACTGGATGGAGGGCGTCTTTGCAGGGGCCGAGGGCAGCCGGGTGCGGCCCTATCTGAAGACGCAGATGCCCGTCTATGCCGCCCATGCCGCCGCGCTGACGGAGTGGCTCGAGCGCATCGACGCGAAGCCCGATGCGATGCCGATCACGGAGCGCAAGGAGGATCTCGAGGCGGGTCGCAAACTGCTCGGTATTCATGGCGGGGTGAATTGCATCACCTGCCACAACTGGGGTGAGAAAAAATCTCTCGGCATCGCCGCGCTCGAGATCAGTGCACTCGACAAACGGCTCCGCCCGGAGTGGTTCCGCAGCTACCTGCTCAACCCGGCTGAGTATCGCGCCGGCACGCTGATGCCTCCGCTCTGGCCGGGTGGTCAGTCCATGGTCACTGACGTCCTCGGCGGTGACACGGACCGGCAGATCGCGGCGATCTGGAGTTTCATTCGCGAGGGCGAAGGGCTCCCCGAGGGATTTCCCGATCATTCCTCGGGTCAGTACGAGATCGTCCCGACAGATCGTCCCGTGATCCAGCGGACCTTCCTCGAAGGGGTCGGGACAAAGGCCATCCTCGTCGGTTTTCCAGGCGGCATCAGCCTCGCCTACGATGGGAATAAAGCCCATCCCGCCCTGATCTGGCGCGGGGGATTCTTCGACGCCTACCAGACTTGGTACTCGCGCAGCGCTCCGTTCGAGAAGCCGCTCGGCGACGAGGTCCATGCCTTTCCCGCATCGGATGCGGAGGGGGCATTCCGCGGCTATCGTCTTGATGAGGCGGGGAATCCGACCTTTCTCCGGCGCGACGGGAAACGTGAGCTGAGCGAGTCGTTCTCCGTTGCTGATGGCAAGCTCATCCGGGTGCTCCGCTGGACCGAGGGCGAGGCCCCGGTGGTCGCGCATCCCGAGGGCGTCGAGGTTTCCGTGGAAGCCGCCGCAGGAATGCTGACATGCACCTATTCATGGAAATGAAAAAGCATCACCAAAAAAACGAAGCCGGGTCTCCCGTAGCATGGGCATCCTGCCCATGCCTTCGGCGGGATCGACGCGGTAGAGCGAAGGGAGCTGCAATCGCTCTCGACCGAGACCCCGCAATGCATGGGCAGGATGCCCATGCTACTTTCCCGCTTCTCGGCGTCGCTTTTGTTCTGCTCTTTTCCCTCCTCACGGCCGCCGCCGGAGACAAGCCCGCCTACGAGGTCTTCGAACTGCTCACGGCCAGTTCGCCGAACGATTCGCGGTCGAAAGACTGGAAGCCGGGCGACGGTCTCGCGCTCGAAGTCAGCGGGATGGAGTGGATCGGTCCCGACCGGCTCGCGGTGGCGGTGCGCAAAGGGGAGGTCTGGTTCATCGACGGAGCTCTCTCGAAAAAGCGCGAAGACATCACATACCATCTTTTTGCCTCGGGCCTGCATGAGCCACTCGGTCTCACCCGCGACGGGGACGATCTCCTCGTCGCCCAGCGATCCGAGGTCACGCGGCTGCAGGACACGAACAAAGACGGCGTCGCCGACGCCTACCTCACCGAAGCCGACGGCTGGGCGGTGACGGGGAACTACCACGCCTACGCCTACGGGCCGGAGCGCGACGGAACGGGAAATCTCTGGGTCACCCTCAATCTCGGGATGGGCGACCTCACCGACAACAACGCGGGCTGGCACGGATGGGGTGGAACGATCGGGAGCGACGGCAAATTTTCTCCGCAGTCCCTCGGGATGCGCTCGCCGAGCGGGCTCGGTCGCAATCGGGAAGGGGACATGTTTTTCTCGGATCAGCAGGGGACCTGGATCCCCGCGACACCGATCTATCACCTGCGGCCCGGCGTTTTTTACGGGAATCAGGAATCGATCGGTTCGATGGACAAACCGGGCGCGCCTTTCCAGATGAAAGCGATTCCTAAAACGAACGTGCCCTATCCCGAGGCGCTCGCGAGTTCACCCGAGTTCGTCCCGCCGGCGGTGTGGCTGCCCTACAACAAGATGGGGCGCAGCGGAACGGACATTCAGGTGATCGATCAGGACGGCAAGTTCGGTCCCTTTGACGGGCAATTGCTCGTTGGGGAATTCACGAACTCGGCGGTGAACCGGGTCTTTCTCGAAAAGATCGACGGCGAATACCAGGGTGCCTGTTTTCCGTTTCTCGAGAAGTTCCCCGCTGCGGTGGTGCGCCTCGCCTTTGCTCCCGACGGCTCCCTCTTTGTCGGCATGACCAATCGAGGATGGTCCTCGCTGGGGAATCGATCCTACGGTCTCTCGCGGGTGAACTTCACTGGCGCAGCGTATTTTGCGATTCAGGAGATGCGGGCAAAAGCGGACGGCTTTGAGCTGAAATTCACTCAACCGGTCGACCCGGCATCTCTCGAGGGAGCGTTCGAGATGAGCAGCTACACTTACAAGTATTCTTCGGCCTACGGCGGAGATGAGATCGATACGAAGACATTGCCCATCACGAAGATCACGCCATCGGATGAGGGGCTGACGGTGCGCCTCACCGTAACCGGACTGCGTCCCGGCTACGTGCATGAGCTGCGGACGCACGGGCTGAAGACCGGCTCGGGCCGCGACCTCGATTTCCCCAACGCCTATTACACGCTGAACCGCATTCCGAAGTGAGAGCGGTCCCACTCCACTGCCTGATTTGCATTCTGGTCGTGTCAGGATTCGGGGCGGACAGGCCGAACATCGTCTACATCATCTCCGACGATCAGACCTGGTCCGATTTCGGATTCATGGGAAACGAGCGGGTCCATACGCCGAGCCTCGACAGGCTCGCCTCTCAGTCGGCGCGATTTGTGAACGGCTATTTGCCCACGAGTGTCTGCCGTCCGTCGCTCGTGACGCTAATGACGGGGCTCTATCCGCACGAGCACGGCGTCTTTTTCAACCACGGTCCTCCTGGAAATGCGGGATTCAACCGGATCAGGACGGAGGCCGAGTATGTCGAGACTCGACAGGCGGAGTTCGAGTTGATTCGCAGGGTCCCGACCTTGCCCCGATTGCTCGCGGAAGAGGCTGGCTATCGATCGCTCCAGACGGGGAAATTCTGGGAGGGACATTGGCGCAACGGCGGCTTCACCGAGGGCATGACGACCTTTACCGCTCCGCCGGAAAGTCAGACCTACGGCGGAATCCGCACCCTCGCGAGCGGCGAACGGGTCGCCCACGGCAACGGGGATCACGGGCTCGCGATCGGACGCGAGACGATGACGCCGATCACGGAGTTCATTACTGATTGTGAAAAGGCGGGCACCCCCTGGCTCGTCTGGTATGCGCCCTACCTGCCTCATCAGCCGCACGACTCGCCGGAGCGCTACTACGAGATCGCCCGGGGCTACCCGGGAGTCGCGGAACACGAGTTGCCCTACTACGCTGCCATCGCCCAGTTTGATGACACCGTGGGGGAGCTGATCACTTTTGTGGAGCAGGCAAGCGATCCCTCTAATACGATCTTTGTTTTTGTCTCGGACAATGGCTGGAGCCCGTCCACGCAGCGCGAGAAGTCGCGTCCGGAGGAGTTCGCCTACACGAAGACGAGCAAGCGTGCGCCCTTTGACGAAGGCGTGCGCAGCCCTATCCTGGTCCGATGGGACGGGGTCGTGACTCCGGCGACTCGCGGGGAACTTGTCAGTAGCGTAGATATCGTTCCCACCCTGCTGAAGGCTGCCGGACTAGGTGAGCAATCGCGCGCGGGAATGCCGGGAGTGGATCTGTTAGGAAAAGTTGAGCCTGATCGGGCGGTCTACGGCGAGATCTATCCGGGCGACGCGAGCACGCTGGACCAACCGGGGCGTGACGTCGCCTACCGATGGGTGAGAAAGGGGACGTACAAACTTATCGTAACACACGGGGATGAACCCTGGGGCGGGTACCTAAATAATGACGCGCTTTTTGATGTTGTGGAAGATCCGGCGGAGAAGCGCAATATCATCGACGATCCCGCGCTCGAGGAAAAGGTGGATGAGCTTCGCGAACTCCTCGACGCATGGTGGAATGGTCTGGATTGACAGGGTGGCCAGGATACGTACGGGCCGGGACTTTTACCCGATCTCGTTTTGTGAAGAAAAAAGGATTCAAACCCGCATTACCCAATGGTCTGCACGAGGGAGGGGCGGCCCTTCTCCAAGGCGCTCTCACCGACCCAAGTTTGCATAGACCTGCTCGACGAGATCGAGCGATTTTCGGTTTGGCAGGATTCCCGCCTCCATCTGATTCATGATGTAGGCGAATGATAGGTTATTGTCAGGATCGGCGAAGGCGTGGCTGCCCCCGGCTCCGGGCTGGCCGAAGGAGCGCGGCGATGGGCCGAAGATCGTGCGAGTTTTCCCGCCCGAAGCGTCGAGGGGATCGCGCATGAAACCGGCAGTGAAAGAGGTCGGCATCATGAGGGTGCGGTCCTCGCCGCAGGCCTGCAGCGTGCGCGCCATCTCGACGACACGGGAGGGGAGCACGACGACCCCGTCGAGGACACCACCACCGGCGAGGATCTGATAAAATTTCGCGAGTCCGCGAGCGGTACCGACGCCGCCGAGGGCGGGCAGACCGGCCTGGAGATACTCGAGCTTATTGATGTCGCTGAGCGACCGCATTCCCGACGGGGAGGAAAAGGCGGCGAGCGGGAGAGAGTCCGCCCGGGCGAGGGCGCGGTAAAAGGGGATCTCGAGATCGGAGGGACGCTGTAGCTTCGGCGGCAGCATCGTGGCGATGCGGTCGAGGGCGCGGGCGGGCAGGTTGCCGATCCAGAAATCGATCTGGAGCGGCGTGGCGAGACGGGTGTTCCAGTATTCCCCGAGACTGGTGCCTCCGCTCAGTCGTCGCACGACCTCGTCGAGGAGGAAGCCGAGCGTCCTCGGATGATAGCCGTGGCCTTGACCCGGTTCCCAGAAAGGTTCCTGCTCCTCGAGTGCGGCGAGGACGCCGCTGAAGCTCAGGATGTGGGGCCGATTTTCCACCGAGAGCGCGGCGAGTCCCGATTGGTGGGAGAGGAGCTGGGCAAAAGTGAGGCCTGTTCCGCGCGCGGCGAGGAGCTCGGGCCAGACCTCGTCGACGCGACTGTGGGCGGTGAGCCCCGCCGCCTCGAGAGCAATCAGCACCGTCAGTGCCGCCGGGCCCTTCGAGGCTGACCAGACCGGGGCGAGAGTATCGGATTCCCACGCCTCGGTCCTCTCGGGATCGCGCCAGCCGTGGTGGAGCGAATGGATCTCGATCCCGTCTTTCCAGACCGAGAGCGAGGCACCGAGTTCTCCGCGCTCTTCAAAATTGCGGCGAAAGGCCGCATCGAGAGATTCGCTCATGTCGTCAGATATCGTCGTGGACGCTCATCAGATCGGGATCGGTGAGGGCCTTCGCGCGAAAGGTGCGGTCCATCTCGATCGACTGCCGCAGCCAAGTTACGGCGGCCTGGGGCTTGCCCAGAGCGAGCTCGTAGCAGGCGAGATTGTAGAAGTAGACGGGCTCCTCGAGGAGACTCTCGGGACCGGACTGGAGGTGATCGATCGCCTCGACGGTGCGGCCGAGTTGATGCAGGCAGTAGGCGCCCTGAACGAACCCGGCGTGGTTGTGAGGGTGTATGTCGCAGAGGATCTGGCTCAGGGAGAGCGCCTCTTCGAGATTCTGCTGATCGAGCCGGATGACGATGCGCATCTCCTGCGCCTCGGGGCTGGCGCGCTTGTCCGGGGGCAGATTGTTCAGCTCGCGCCAGGCCTCGTCGTGCATCGCGAGATCGATGTAGCCGCGGGTTTTATCCAGCCAGTAGTGTTCATCCATAGAATGTCAAAAATAGAGATGGGGAAATGAGCCTCACCGGGAGAGGATTGTCAATCGGGCCGCTGCGAGCCGTGCCATTGGCGAATCCGGTCGAGGAAGACGTTCTCTGTCGCCGGGTCGCGCGCTCTGCCACTGTAGCATACCGCGTAGTAGTACGCGATGGCCTCATCGAGATCGCCGGGGAGAGATTGGCCGGTCCCGATCCGGGCGAGATACTCGCGCCAGGTGTGGCCGGGCTTGCGAACTACCCCCAGACTGCGCCCGGCGTGCTCGAGTTCACGGAGGAAATCGGGGCGGAAGGCGGCGGCGCTGGTATTTTTTACCGATGCCGCCTCCGTCGCGGTAGAATCACGCATCTTCCCCGGCAGAAGCCTCCAGAGGCCCGCGAGGAGAGCAAGGCCGATCGCCGTGGTGAGGAAAAAGTGACGCGAGAGCAGGCCGACAAAGGCGGCGATTTGCTCCCCGATGCCAAGTCCGCCGGTGAACTGCGAGGGATCGTAGTCGGAGAAGTCGTGGTAGAGTATCTCGTCCATCGCGGGCAGGGAGATGGCGACGGGAGGGCGCGGAGCGGCGGCGGGGACGCGCGGAGTCGTGTCGTAGATGACCCAGCCTGCGGCCCCGGCGGTGAGGATCTCGGCCCAGGCATGGAAGTCGCTGTCGCGAAAAGCGAGGATCTGCTTTCCCGTGTCGGCCGCCCCTCCGGCATATCCGTAGGCGACGCGCGAGGGGATGCCGAGACTGCGCAGCATCAGCACGGTCGCGGCGGCGTAGTGCTCGCAGTGGCCCTGACCGGGACCAAAGAGAAATGCCTCGGCGGGAGTGGAGTCATCGGGCGTTTTGAATTGCAGTGAGTAACGGGTGCGCTCCTCGAGGTATCGCCGGACCTCTCCGAGTGGATCGTCTCTGTCAAAGCCCGCCGTGAGGGCGGCCACTCGCGAGGCCAGCGGCGACGGCGGGAGCCCGAGGTAGATGCCATTTTCATCGGAGGCATCCCTCTGCAAGAGCAGGGCGATGGCCTTGTCCGTCGGCGGGGCGAGCGGCGGGGTCGAGGCGGTGTAGCGCAGTCTCGTGACTTCGGTCGGCGGAGCGAGCTGATACCAGTCGTCGGCGAACTCGTAGACCGCATCGGTGTAGATCGTGCCCGAGCCCGCGAGGACGGGGAGATGGCCGACCGATTCCCTTGAGAGATAGAGCGTGTAGGGCATCGCGGCGCGACTTTCCGGGCGCTGCAGGGCGATGGCGTGGTCCTCGCTGCCGTCGTCGATGTCGTAGCGCCAGCGACCGCTCCGGATCGGGGAGAGGACTTCGTCGCTTTCAAAAAGGGCGAGGGTCGAGGTGCGCACGTAGAGAGGTGACTTCAGCCACGAGCGGAAGAGTTCGGGGCTATGGGCCTTGACTTGAACCATAACCTGACCCCGGAAGCGTACGTCAGCCTCGCGCGGGAGATGGCGCGAGGCTCCGTCGACGGGACCGCCCTCACCGCCCGGAGCGGCGGGGCGATCGTCGTCCCACTCGCTCTCGTCGTACTCGTTCGGGAAGAGCCAGGGTCTCAGGGTGTCGGCCGCGAGGCCCGATCCGAGGAGAAGCGCGGTCACGGCGAGAGCGGCGGGCAGCACCACGAAGACCGCGTTTTTCACCGCCGCCAACCCCGGGAGGAGGAATCGTGCTGCAAAGGCCACTGCCGGGAGTGCCGCGACCGGGTAGATCTCCCACGGGCCGAAGTCATACCGCTCTGTCGCCGCCGAGGCCGTGAGCAGGACGAGCCCGCCCGCGATACCAGTCAGTCCGTGGCGATGCGGTTTCATGTGGCGTCTCTGCGGCAAGCGTATGAGCAGGTCCGCCACGACCCACCAGAGCAGGGCCATGCCGAAGTGAAAAGTCAGTGGCAGGGACGCCCGCAACGCGAGGGCCTGTCCGGTGGAGTAGAGGTGGACTTCGCCATACAGCGCCAGACCCGCGATGACGAAAGGGGCGATGGCGCGTCCCTGCCGACGCCGTTTTTCCCCGCCTTTCGCGAAGAGCGGTCCGGTCCCGAGAGAGACTAACAACACGAAAATTGAGAGAGCCATGGGAACCGGTGACCCCGAGAGCATCCAGGCGGCGAGCGAGGCCGCGAGGGGAGCGGCGATGGCGACGGGGACGAGGTTCATGCGGGAAGACGGAGTCGTGTTTTCAGACCCGGACGCGCCTGGCTGCCGAGGGAGGTCGCGTCGATGCAGGTGTTGGCGGGAAAATGCTCGCGCAGGCTCGCTTCCCACTCGCTGCGGGGGCAGTCGCTGAGGAGGAAGACCTCGTCGCAGTGACGGAAATCGCGTGCCGCCGCCGCAAGGGCTTCGAGGGCCCCGACGGGGCGTCGGTGACAGAGCGCGAGGTGATCGAGCACCTCTTCCACCTCGCTGCGATGGGCGAGAGAGGCGGGTTTGTCAGGGTAATGGCGGAAGACGACGGGGATCTCCTCGTGCTGGAATCGCTGCAACAAACCCGCCGCTATGCGCAGGATCATTTCGAAGGTCTCCGGCGTGAGGACCTGTCCGGCGGGTTCGTAGGCGTGGATGAGGATGCCGTAGCGGCGGGGCTTCGGTCGGGGCGGCTCGAGCTCGGCGACCTGGAGATGGCCCGAGCGAAGGCTTGCGGGCCAGTGGATTCGCTTCACCGAATCGCCGGGGCGGAATTCGCGGAGAAGACGAAAGTCGGCGACCGGGTCCGGCGGTTCGGACGAATTCTCGATGGCCTCCAGCGCGAGCCGTTCGAGGTGGGAGCGGAGCCGCTGCGGGAGGAAGGGCTTCGGCTGGAGCAGGAGCGTGTCGCTGTCGCGAAAAGCGCCGCTTTGTTTGGTCAAAAAAAGGCCGAGCGGCCAGGTCGAGTGGATCGTCCAGGGACGGGGACGGTGGACGCCGCGACGCGAAGACTTGCCGGTGTAGCGGAGCGCGGGCGCCGAACTGATCACGCCCGGAGCGATCCGCTTTTCTCCCGAAGTCGAGGCGAGGGGATCGCGGAATCGGATCACCGTCGCGATTGGAAACGCGGGCTTCGGAACGAGGCGGGTTTCCACCGTGAAGCTCTCCCCGGTGCGCCCTCGCGAGGGCAGTTTGCGGCTGACGAGCATCCCACGAAGGTGACGCCGGGCCGCGAGACGAGCCATGCCGAGGAAGCCCAGGGCGAGGATTCCGGCGGCAAAAATCGGTCCCGAGAGCAGGAGTATGGCAGCGATGGTCGTCACCAGACCGGCGACGAGGGCGATCGAGCCTGCCGGGGTGAGGCTGACGTTGGGAGCTGGATTGGCGGGCGACTCGTCCATGAACGGGGCGAGTCTACTCTATCGGCACGGCGTCCAGCAACTCTTCGAGCAACAATCTCACGGCGGATCGGCGTCGGGTCGAGCTGTCGTTTTCGAATTCACTCTCGCCCCGCTCGATCCGATGGAGCACGGCGGGGATAAAGGCCCGTTTCACATCCTCGGGGAAGACGGCCTCGTGCTCCTCGAGAAAAGCGACCGCTCGTGAGGCCTGCATCAGGGCGAGGGCGCCGCGGTTGCTGATCGTCGCGTCGAGTTCACCGTGGTGGCGGATCGCGTCGCAGAGGCGGATGACGTAGTGAAAGATCGAGTCCGAGACGGGCACGCGTCGCACCTGGTCCTGCCACGCCGCGACTTTATCGAGGGAGATCGTCGCCGGGACAATCTCGACGGCGCTCTTCGTCGCGTGGTATTTCAAAATGCCGCTGCGGGTCTCGCTGTCTGGCAGGGACATCTCGATGGAGATCAGGAAGCGGTCCAACTGCGGCGCGGGCAGGGGAAAGGTGCCGGCGCGATGGCGATTGTTCCGCGTCGCGACGACCTGAAAGACGTCGGGGAGCGGGCGCGTCACCCCATCGACGGTGACCTGTCCCTCGTTCATGCATTCGAGCAGGGCGCTCTGGATGCGGGGGCTGGTGCGGTTGATCTCGTCGGCGAGAAAGAGATTCGTAAAGACGGGCCCCTCGATGAACTCGAAGGCGTTTTTATCCTGTCGGTAGACGGAATAGCCGACGAGGTCCGAGGGCAGAAGATCGGGGGTGAACTGGACTCGTTTGAACGATCCCGAAATCGACTGGGCGAGGGTCTTCGCGAGAGTCGTCTTGCCCACGCCCGGAGGCCCCTCGATGAGCGCATGTCCGCCCGCGAGGAGAGCCGCGATCAGCTCATAGGTCGCCGGGCCCGCGCCGAGGACGGAGGCATTGAGGTGATCCTGGAGAGCTTTGAGAGAGGCGTCCAATTAAGAGATCCCTTTCGCGGGGCGGGGTTACATTTTTTCCGTGGTTCGGATCCCGAGCAGACCGAGCCCGCAGCGGAGCACTCGACCGGTCAGTTCGCAGAGGGCGAGCCGCGTCTGGCGGATTTCGCCTTCCACTTTGAGGACGGGGCAGGCCTCCCAGAACTGGTGATAGGTCGTCGCCACTTCGTAAAGATAGGCGGCGAGCGCGTTGGGCCGGAAGTCGTCGAGGATCGTCGGCACGATCTCGGCGAACTGCGCCAGCTTTAGCAGCAGCGCTTTTTCCGCCTCCTCGGTGAGAACGACCTCGCCACCCGCCTCGAAGTCGCTCCCGAGCTTGCGGAAAATGGCGCGGGTTCGCACGTAGGCGTTGATGAGGTAGGGGGCGGTGTTGCCTTTGAGGCTGAGCATCGTGTCCCAGTCGAAGATGTAATCCGTCATCCGGAACTGGCTGAGCTCGGCATACTTCACCGAACCGATCCCGATGACCTCGGCGATCGCGGCCTTCTCGTCCGCCGCGAGTTCGGGATTTTTTTCCTCCACGATGAGCATGGCCCGGGCGACCGCCTCGGAGAGGACGTCGGCCAGTTGGACCGTCTCGCCCGCGCGGGTCCGCAGCATCTTGCGGTCTTTCCCGAGGATGCTGCCGAAGGGGATGAACTGCAGCTCGGCCTCCTGACCCCGCTTCGCGGAAATGGCGAAGATCTGGTCAAAGTGGAGCTGTTGGGGCGCGCCCACGACATACCAGATGACGTCCGCCCCGAGCTCCTCGAGGCGGAAGTCTATCGTCGCGAGGTCGGTCGTGGCGTAGAGGAAACCGCCGTCCGACTTGCGGATCAGGGCCGGCTTGTCGGCGAGCTTTTCGTTGTCGTGGAAGAAAACGCAGATCGCTCCATCGGACTTCTCGGCGATGCCTCTGGCAATGAGGCCGTCGACGAGCGGGGCGAGCCTGTCATTGTAATAACTTTCGCCATACCAGTGGTCAAAACGGATCTCGAGCCGGTCGTAGATCTTCTGCAGGCCGACCTTCGAGACCTCGATGCAACGCTCCCAGATCGCCAGATTTTCCGCGTCGCCGCCCTGGAGTTTGACCAACTCGGCCTTGCAGGTGTCGCGCAGGGTCTCGTCTTCGGCGATCTTCGCATTCACCTCGCGGTAGACGCGGAGCAGCTCGGCGATGGGGTCGGCCTCGAGCGCGCCCTGATTGAGAAAGTTTTTCCAACCCCACAGGATCATCCCGAACTGCGTGCCCCAGTCGCCGATGTGGTTGTCGGAGATGACCTTGTGACCGAGAAAGGACGCCACCCGCGTGAGGCAGTCGCCAATGATCGTGCCGCGGATGTGGCCGATGTGCATGGGTTTCGCCACATTGGGCGCGGAGAAGTCGGCCACGATCGTCTTCGGAGTGCTCGTCGCCGCCACCCCGATGCGGGCCTCGTCCGCGATCAGCGCGGCGAGCCGGTCCGTCAGCGCCGCCGTCGTGACGCGGAAGTTGATGAAGCCGGGACCCGCGATCTCCGGAGCATCGAAGAGCCCGCCGCCGTCGAAGGTCTCTGCGATCGCCGTCGCGACCTCGCGGGGATTGCGCTTCAGCGCCTTCGCGAGGATCATCGCCGCATTGGACTGATAGTCGCCGAACTGCCGGTTCTGGGTCTGGTCGATCTTCGGGGAAAAGTCCGCGGGAAGATCGGCGGCAAAGTCGGTTCGAGCAAGCGCATCGTTCAGGCGCGAGGAGAGTAGCTCTGCAAAAGGGGCGGCCATGGAGAGTGGAAAAAGGGGAGGGAGGGCTCAGACCGTGGCGGCCTTGAGAGAGAGGATTTCGAAGAGCGCGTTTTCGTCGGTCGCCTCGGCGAGACGGCTGCGGGTCTCGGCGCTGTTGAGGATCTTCGCGATCGCCGCGAGCGTCTTGAGGTGGAGAGTATGCTGCGACTCGGGCACGAGAAAGAGAACCACAAAATGCACCGGAGCCCGGTCCAGCGCGCAAAAGTCGATCCCGCCCGTGGAGCGGCCGAAGATCGCCACGACCGAATCGATCTCGGCGAGGAAACAATGCGGGATCGCGATGCCGCCGCCTATCCCGGTGCTGCGCTGTTCTTCCCGGGCAGTAAGTGCGGCGAGAGCCGTCGCCTGATTGTCGGCGGTGAGTGAGCCGCTCGAGACGAGACGGTCCACGAGCTCGGCGATGGCGGGGAATTGCTCGTTGGATTGCATCTCGGCAATCACGCATCCGGGAGTCAGGAGATCGGCGAGGGTCATGAAAAAGGGGCGTCAGGATGTGGAAACAAAGTGTCCGAGCATAAGCACGGGTGACGGGGGATCAAGGCAGTTTTTCGGGGTTGATGCTTTACATTCCGCCGTTCGACGCTCCATTGAAAGTCCATTTGTCCTTCCCCTTGATGAGTCAGAAAGTCCTCTTCGTCTGCACCGGAAACGTCTGCCGCAGCCCCATGGCTGAAGGTTTTCTGCGTCTTATGGCCAAAGAAGCCGGGGCCGACATCGAGGTCGGCTCGGCCGGGATCGGGGCGATGGAGGACATGACGCCGAGTCGCCACTCCGTCACCGCGATGAGAGAAGAGGGGATCGACATCTCCCGCCAGCGCAGCCGCATGCTGACCCCCGGGATGATGGAGGAATACACCCACATTTTCGGTCTCGGGACCGGCCACATCGACGCGATCCGCAGCTATTTCCCTGAAGAGCAGGAAAAAACCTTCGTTCTCCGCGAGTTCGTCGCCAATGAAGGCCTCGATCTCGAAGTCCCCGATCCCATCGGCGGCGATCTCGACGAGTACCGCATCACCCGGAACCTCATCAAAGAGGCGATGCCCTCGATTATGCGGTTTGTCCTCACCGGCGACCCGTCGAAGCCGTGAGCGTGAGGCCAAAGGTTCCCGCTAAGTTATTTTGACAATCCCTGACTCCCGCTCTAGCTAACGCAGCGTAGTCTAAGCGGACACGTTCAATCCCCCCCCTTTATCTGAATTAAAACATGGAGAAACCCACTCTCATCATCGGCACCGATCACGGTGGTTTTGAACTGAAAGAAGCCGTCCTTGCCCATCTTAAAGGCAAAGGCTACGACATCGAAGACGCGGGTTGTTTCTCCAAAGAGTCCGTCGATTACCCCGACTACGCCGCGAAAATCGCCGGGGCCGTCGCCACCGGCCAGAAAGACCTCGGCATCCTCTGTTGCACCACCGGAATCGGCATGTCCGTCGCGGCGAACCGTTACTGGGGCGTCCAGGCCGCTGTCGTCACCAGTCCAGACCTCGCCGCCCGCACTCGCGTCCACAACGACACCAACGTGCTCTGCCTCGCCGGTGACTTCACGAGCGGACCCGAAGGCGCCGCCATCGTCGACGCCTGGCTCGGTGCGGAATTTGAATCCGGCGGACGCCACGGGCGCCGTGTCGGGAAGATGAACTCCTGCGGCGTGCCGGTGAGCGCCCCGAACGTCGCCGTGACCGATCCCGAGATCTTCCGCGTCATCGAGGAAGAGGCCGCCCGACAGAAAGGCAACATCGAGCTCATCGCCTCCGAGAACTTTGCCTCCAAAGCCGTGCAGCAGGCCCAGGGCAGTTGCCTCACCAACAAGTATGCCGAGGGTTACCCCGGCCGCCGCTGGTATGGCGGATGCGAGAACGTCGACAAGGCCGAGACCCTCGCGATCGAGCGGGCCAAAGAACTCTTTGGCGCGAAGTTCGCCAACGTGCAGCCGCACAGTGGATCGCAGGCCAATGCCGCCGTCTACTTCAGCGTCCTCGACCCCGGCGACAAGATCCTCACGATGGATCTCGCCCACGGCGGACACCTCACCCACGGTCACTTCGCCAACTTTTCCGGCAAACTCTACGAAGTGAAGCACTACGGGGTCTCCGAGGAAAACGAGACGATCGACTACGACAAACTCGCCGTCATTGCTGAGGAGTATCAGCCCAAGATGATCACCGCCGGGGCCTCGGCCTATTCGCAGATCATAGACTTCCCCCGCATGCGCGAGATCGCTGACTCCGTCGGGGCGTATCTCTTCGTCGACATGGCCCACATCGCCGGACTCGTTGCCGCAGGCGTCCATCCCTCGCCGCTCGAGCACGCCCACTTCGTCACCACGACGACGCACAAGAGTCTGCGCGGTCCCCGCGGCGGACTCATCCTCACCAACGACGAGGATCTCGCGAAAAAGATCGACTCCATGGTTTTCCCCGGCGTTCAGGGCGGCCCGCTCATGCATGTCATCGCGGCCAAGGCGGTCTGTTTCCACGAGGCCCTCCAGCCCGGCTTTAAGGAGTATCAGGAGCAGGTTGTCAAAAACGCCTCGACTCTCGCCAATCATCTCGGAGGACTTGGCTACCGCATCATCTCCGGCGGTACTCAGAATCACCTCTTCATGGTCGATCTGCGGCCGCAAAAACTCAACGGCAAACTCGTCCAGGAGACCCTCGACAAGGCGGGGATCACGGTGAACAAAAATTCGATTCCCTTTGATACCGAGAGTCCCTTCAAAGGCGGCGGTATCCGGATCGGAACACCTGCAGTAACGACTCGCGGGATGAAGGAGACCGACATGGCCACCGTCGGCGACCTCATTCACGAAGCCATCGGGAACCACGGCGACGCCGCCAAGCTGGAAGCGATCCGCTTGCGGGTGCTTGAGCTGAACGAGCGTTTCCCGCTTCCGTGAGGTTCCAGATTCACCAGGGTCAGTTCCCGTAGCGGAACTCGCGAGAGTCCCCCTCGTTGGATATCCACCGGGAACATTTGCATGTTCCTCTACGGGAAGCGCTTGCGGGGTGGGATCCCCGTAGCGGAACTCGCGAGAGTGTTGCAAAAGGTCAGCGTTCTAATCTGATCTGAGCTAATCCGAGAAAATCCGTGCCAATCCGTGTTGAAGCGCTCGAACACAGAGGATCACAGATCCGCTTTGCTCCCACCGATTGACACAGATTGAAAAAAGTCCGGGAACCGCAGAAGAAACTGCAATTTCAATTTTTCGGAAGTATTGCAACAGCATCGTGAGAGTTTCGTCCTCGCAGAGCCATCGCCCGAAGGTCTCACGACCTCCGATACGCTCTCCATCGGACGCGGAAGTCTCCCGCGAGAGGAAGTCAGAGCCTGTTTTTACGGGACTTTTACATTTCCTTCATCGGGAATTGACGCAAAGCTGCACGATCCGATCCATGATCCATACGATGAAAGTCGTCTTACCTGCTCCGCTCCTCGTGTTTGCCCTCGCCACCTCGATCGGGATGACGTCTCGAGCCGCCGTCTCTCCCGGCGAACCGCCGAGCTACGACGCCGTCGAGAATGTCTCCGAGTATGTCGATGCCCCGTGGTTCTCCGAAACGAGCATCGCAAGTCGCAGCGGAGCGAACCGCATCGGACCGACGGAACGCCACATCACAAATCCCGAGGGTCTCGATCTGGTTCTCGACACCCCCGGTGATGACACGGGCGAGGGTGAGGACGCCTTGGCCGGAGCTGAGCCAATAGCCAAATTCGGCGAGATGGTTCCGCTGAAAAGCTCCTCCACTGAGCGCGAGAATGATGGGGCGCCAGTTTTTCGGGTGGTATTTTTCCTCTTCGAGCCGCAGCAGGGAGCTCCGGGCACGTTCGAAGGCCGCGCCCGCTCCCGACATCGCCCCGGACTGGCAAGATCGCCCGACATGTTCACCCCTGTCATGATTCCCGTCACCGCCGGGAAGAAGAGAGCGAACATCGTGAAGAAATTTTCACCGCCGAGGTATCCGGGCCCCCAGTCCGCCGCCAGGTTAGCGGCCGTGGCGTCGGGAATGGCTCCGGCGAAAAAGGAAACCAGCGAGAGCAGCAGAATCACGAGAATCCCATACTGTTTCGAGGAACCGGTCTCTATCCCGGGAATGGGCTATAATGGCAGAGTCGCCCTCGAACGCAAATTGCCAGTAGCCTGTCGGACTCAGGCGAGTGACAATCGAGAGTGGGAAAAAAGGATCACCGGGCTTCCCTCTCATGCCGGAGATCTCCTCCTCCCGCATTAAGGCAGCGAGGCGCAGCGAATAGCTTGCAGTCTCCCCCGATCTGTGACGATAATCCGTAGTTCCATGAAAACTCCATTCCTTTTCTCCCTCATTGTCGCGACGCTCTCGTTCGCGGGCCCCGCATTTTCCCAGACCCCGACGCCGGATGGCGAGCAGCCGGGGCTGAAGGGATTCTGGGAAGTGGTGACCTCGGCCGGCCGTTTTGTCTCGCGTCTTGACCACATCACCTCGGTGAGTGAGCACGAGTATCTGATCGACGGCGCGGTGCGGGTCTACGAATGCACGGTCGATACGTCAGGCGGCCAGACAGTCCGCTTTTACTACCTCGAGCCCATCACGGACAGCTCCTCTGTCACCACCGGCAGCGCGACGATCAACCGGCTCAAAGACATCGCCAACCAGGCCACGACCAAAGTCGGCATGGGCAATCTCGATACGATGGTGACGAAGCACTACCCCGAGACGACTCACGCGAAGACGACGGAGTTCCGGCTCCAGAATAAGGCGACGGTCGGGCAGATCTATGACCATGTTCGTCGGGTCTGGGCCGAGGAAAGGGGCAACGGCGGGCAGAATCAGCTCATCATCCGCAACGGCTGATCCGCTTGCTTGCGATCCCTTTCCGATCCCATGAAATACCGCGAAATCCCCCGCAGCGACCTGCGTGTCAGTCTCATCGGCCTCGGCACGATGACCTGGGGCGAGCAAAATACCGAGGCCGAGGGACACGAGCAGATGGACTACGCCCTCGAGCAGGGCGTGAATTTTTTCGATACCGCCGAGATGTATCCGGTGCCTCCGCGCGCGGAGACCTGTCATGAGACGGAACGCATCATCGGGACGTGGCTCGCGGCTCGGGGGACGCGCGACCGGGTCACCCTCGCGACGAAGGCAGTGGGGCCCGGGCCGCATGTGACCCACGTGCGCGAGGGGAATCGGCACAATCGGGAGCACCTCACCGCTGCTCTCGAGGGCAGCCTGCGTCGCTTGCAGACCGACTGCATCGATCTCTACCAGCTCCACTGGCCCGATCGTACGGTCCCGCTTTTCGGGAAACGCGACTACGAGCCGTCGGTGCAACCGGACCGCGTGCCGATCGAGGAGACACTCGCCGTGCTCGCTGATCTGGTGGATCAGGGGAAAATTCGTTATATTGGTCTCTCGAACGAGACCCCCTGGGGCACGATGCGTTTTCTCGAGCTCGCCCGGAGCGGGGCGGTTCCCCGCATCGTGACGATTCAGAACTCCTATAATCTCCTCAACCGCACCTTCGACGGCGGTCTTTCCGAGATCTGCCACGAGGAGGAGGTGCGTCTGTTGCCTTACTCGCCGCTCGCTTTCGGCCGGCTCTCGGGGAAATACCGGGGCGGACAGCGGCCCGAGGGCGCCCGGCTCACGGTCTGGGAGCGGTTCGCCCGCTACAATGGCGCGACCAGCGACGCCGCGATCGAGGATTACGCCCGCATCGCCGACGAGGCCGGGCTCGATTTCGCGCAGATGAGCCTCGCATGGATCAATCAACGGCCCCACGTGGCGAGCAACCTGATTGGTGCCACGACCATGGCCCAGCTGAAGTCCAACATCGACAGCGTCGAGCTGGAACTGTCCGGCGACGTCCTCGCGGCGATCGAGGCAGTGCATGTGCGATATCCGAATCCGTGTCCCTGAGAGGGGGCCAATTCGGGTGGTGATGACGTAACGTCATTTTCGTGAAGTGATTCACCAAAACCGGGGTTATAGTAATTCACAATGTTCCGATCCGCACACCCCGGCGCATTCCTGTTGCTCGTTGCCGTTCTCTTTTCCGGGAGGGCTGCCGCTCAGGGATCGCCTGATTTCCACCAGTTCACTGACAAAAAAGGTCAGAAGGTCTCGGCCATTCTGATCGGCGTCTCGACCGATCGCCAGCAGATGAAGATCCGTCGCGAAGACGGGCTTGAGTTCGAGACGGTCATCAATCTCCTCTGCCTCGATGATCAGCAGTATGTCAAAGACTGGCTCAGGAAGACGCCGATGGCAGCGACCGTGAAGACCGATTTCCGGCTCGACGTCGCGCTCACCCGCCAGACCGGCAGCGTCGAGAAACACACTCTGGAAAGTATCGTGCTTGAGGGGCGGCCCACGACTTTCCGCATGGCCATACGTAATCTTTCGCGCGACTCGCTCGACGGGGCGCGGCTTGAGTATGCCCTAGTGTGGGAGGACCGCACCACCATTTACGAGACCGAGGCAAAAACATGGACCTACACCGCCGCCTCGGACGAGGGAGGTGCCTCCCACCGGGTGAAGCAGACCGCCGAGATCCCGCTGGAGTCGCTCCGCTTTAACGGCGAGACGACCCTCGAGACCACACCGGTGAGCATGGAGCAGGTCTTTCTGGGCGACAACAATCCCTATCGAGAAGACGAGATGATAGGAGTAAAGGTCCGCATTCTGACGAAAGACGGCCTTGTTATCCACGAGTCGGACTCCGGCGGGGCGGTCATCGCGGCGATGGGATGGGATGACATCCAGGCTCTGCCGGCTCTGCCGGCTCTGCCGGCTCTGCCGGCTCCGACGGTGATCGACTGAGGAGCGCGACTCGAGGATTGGAAGTCGCGCGCCCGAGGGCGCTACCACGGATTGCGTAGCGTGCCACTTTCGGCTTGCGGCTTCAGCGATACGGTCTTTGGTCTCGCTCCATGAGCGAAGTCTATCAAATTGCTGTCCTGCCCGGCGACGGGATCGGTCCCGAAGTCATGAACGAAGCCCGCAAGGTGCTCGATCGTATCGCCGTGCAACACGGACTGGCATTTAATTTTGTCGAGAAACTCGTCGGCGGCGCCGCCCTCGACGACTGTGGGCATCCGCTCCCCGAGGACACCGTGAAGGCGTGCGAGGCGGCCGATGCGATTCTCTTCGGTTCGGTCGGCGGGCCGAAATGGGAAACTTTCCCGCCCGAACTCCAGCCCGAACGCGGGGCGCTGCTCCCGTTGCGGAAGCACTTCGGTCTTTTTGCGAACCTGCGTCCGGCGGTGTGTTTCCCCGCCCTGACCCACGCCTCGCCGGTGAAGGAAGATCGCATCGCGGGTGGCTTTGATGTGCTCTGCGTGCGTGAACTGACCGGCGGCCTTTACTTCGGCCAGCCCAAGGGCATCGAGATGCGTGACGGGGAAGAAGTCGCGATCGATACGATGGTCTACGCGAAGAGCGAGATCGTGCGCATCGCCCGCGTCGCCTTCCTCGCCGCGCAGAAGCGTGGCGGACGGCTCACCTCGATCGACAAGGCCAACGTACTGCAAAACGGCATCCTCTGGCGTCGTACTGTCGAGGAAGTGGCCAAGGAGTTCCCCGATGTCACCCTGAGCCATCTCTACGTCGACAACGCCGCGATGCAGCTCATCGCGCGTCCGCGTGACTTCGACGTCGTCCTCGCCGAGAATCTTTTCGGCGACATCCTCAGTGATGAAATGGCGATGATCGCCGGTTCGCTCGGGATGCTCGCGAGCGCCAGTCTCGGACAGAGCAAGGGCGACGGCCTCTACTTCGGACTCTTCGAACCGAGTGGCGGCACCGCCCCCGACATCGCGGGCAAAGGCATTGCCAATCCCATCGCGCAGATCCTCTCGGCAGCGATGATGCTGCGCTTTTCCTTCGGTCAGAATGCCGCCGCCGATGCCATCGAAGCCGCCGTCAAAGCGGTCATCGACGACGGCTATCGCACCGGCGACATTTACACCGGCTGCGACGGCCAGAAGAAGGTCGGTACCGTCGAGATGGGCGATGCGATCGTGGCGAAGCTGAGCTGAGAATTCAGGGATTTGGTGGAGATTGCGCGGCCTCGATGAGGGCGTGCGTCTCTGCGATCATCTCCGCGAGGCGGCGGTTGCTGCGGAAGGGGGAAACGCCGTATTCGAGGAGCTGATTGTCGTCGGTCACGACCGGCGCGTCGGCGGTAAAGCGTGCCATCCCCGCCGGATCGAGGGCGAGCTGGCCTTTGATCTCTTCTCCCGTGAGCGGACGTGAACCCGAGAGCGGCTCGCGTCGCAGCCCCGGCCAGTCGCTCCCGAGCGGGGCGAGGGCGGTGCCATCGTCCATCGGGCGGCGACCGATGAGGATGCCCTGATCAAAATACCCGTTCCGGCCGATGCTGTCGGGGTCGAACCACAGGATTGCATCGGGAAAAACGTCCTGGAAAGTCGCCGCGACTGACTTCGCCTGGTCGGGCGACATGAGGTGGAGCGGGAACCATTGGGCGAGGATTCCCCCCGGCTCGAGTTGATCTCGGACGAGGGTGTAAAACTCCCGAGAGTAGAGCGAATTCGACCCGCTGAAGAACGGCGGCATCGGCTCGAGCGTGACGACCTCGTAGCGCGTCGTGGTGCGGCGCAGCCAGGCCCGACCGTCCATCACGTGCGTCGCGACGCGCGGATCCGCGAGGACATTGTGATTGGCTTCGAAGTGGACGGCCATGTCAAAGACCGCCGCATTGAGGTCTGCGAGGTCGAGGCTCTGGGGGCCTTCATCCCGCACCGCGTGGGCGGTCTGCCCGGTGCCGAAGCAGATCACGAGGGCGCGGCGCGGATCGGGATGCAGCAGCATGGGGATACGGCCGATCGCATCGAGGTAATGCGAGCGGGGATCGGCGACCTCGGCGGTGGTGAAAAAGCCGTTGATGAGGAGCGCCTTCCCCCCTTCGAATCCGACCACCGAGATGGTGGCGTCGGGCCCGTGGCGCAGCGCGAGCGTCTCGACCGGACCGGCGATGGCGCGGTTTGCCCCGATGACTTCGTGCGGGTCGCGGCGGGCGACGAGATTCACGCTCCCGAGAAAAGCAGCGAAGAGGCAGGCGAGAGTGGCGCGATTTCTCCACGACCCGATCTGCTGCATCGCAGCGATGACGAGAAAGACCGCCGCGACGGCAGCGGTCGCGGCCGGTCCGATCCACGGCAGCAGAATCCAGGCGGCGAGGTTTGCGCCGACGACCGCCCCCACCGTATTGATTGCATAGAGCCGCGCCCAGTCGCGGGGTTGCCGCCCCTCATCGAGCAGAGTGGGGAGGGAGATCCCGATGAGCACGACCGGCGGTCCGATCACGACGAGCCCGATGAGGAGCCGGAAGAGCTGCCGCGGTGCCCCCGATTTTTGAAAAAGATCGACCGTGTCGAAGCGCTCGATCAGCGGCGTCGCAAGCACGACGAGGAAGGCGGCCCCGGCAAAGGCGAGCGCGAGGGAATATCCTCTTGCCCGCCACTTCGGCGCGAGCATGGCCCCGATCGCGAGGGCGATGAGAAAGCAAAAGAGCATCACCGCGAGGCTGTCGGCGGTGCTGAACCAGGCCGATTTCAGCGAACGAAACCACGCCACCTCGAGCACGAACGCGGCCGCGCCCGAGAGAAAAGCGAGCGAGGCCGCGCCCGGCGTTTTTTTGCCCGGAGCGGTCGCAGCGGCACTCGATTCCTCCACGGGATCATGGGAGGAACCGCGTCTTTTCAGGAACAGCGCCACGCAGGCAATCGCGAGAATAAGATGTGTGAAAAAAAGCACGAGCGAGGTGCCACCCACTCCGAGAGCCGGTATCAGGGCGAAGGCCGCCACGAGTGTGCCTATCGCCGCGCCCGCCGTATTAAGTGAGTAGAGACGTGAGAGCGGTGTGCCGCCCGCCCGCGCGAGCAGGCCCATGACCGGCAGCGTCGCGCCCATCGCGAGAGTCGCGGGGCCTATCGTTAGCACAAGGGCGAGGATCGTGAAAGGCGTCGCGAGGGTGGGGGAGTCGCGATGGACCCGCGCATCGGCCGCCATGATCCCTTCCCCGGCGACGCCCGGGAGGAGCGCGCAGAGCCCGATCGCGAGTTCGATGAGTCCGTAGAGCAGCAGTGGATCAAGCGGTCGTCGCCCCCGTAGCAAATACCCGCAGCCGAGCGAGCCGAGAGTCATGCCCGCCATCGCGGTCGCCACGGTGAGCGCGACCCCGCGGGCCGACGCCCCGAGAGCGATGCCGAGATGGTGCGACCAGATGACCTGCCACGCGAGAGCCGCCGCTCCGCCGAGGAAGAGGATAGCGGGAATCAAGCGGCTGGAGGAGGCGGGCAACATGGCGTCCGGACAAAGAGCGAATCGTAACCCACCGGCCCTGACTTTCCAAGCGGCGCATTTCGTGCTTGAACCTTGCGGCAATCAGGGCGTTTCTCTGCGCGGTTTCCCCACCTGACCCTGACAGGTCGATGACCAGACCCTCTACGATCCGCCGCCGCCACGATGACCTACCCCGAAATCCTGCAGAAGAGAATAGAGAAGACCGGGAGCGCCCTCTGCGTCGGGATTGATCCGCGTCTCGACCTGCACGAGTCACCCGCCGCGATCGAGGCCTTTTGTGAAAAAGTGATAGCCGAGACGGCGGAGTTTGCGGCTGCTTTCAAGCCGAACATCGCCTACTTCGAGGCTCTCGGAGTGACCGGGTACCAGATGGTCGAGACGCTCATCGGTCGCATGAAGGCGAGCGGAGTGCCCGTCATCCTCGACGCGAAGCGCGGCGACATCGGTACGACGCAGGAGCACTACGCGAAGGGCTATTTTGAAAACTGGGACGTTGATGCCGTCACCCTCAGCCCCTACATGGGCTTTGACTCGGTCGAGCCGTTCCTCCAGTATCCGGGAAAAGGCGTCTATCTCCTCGGGGTGACTTCGAACTCCGGCGCGGCCGATCTCGAGCTGCACGAACTCGCCAGCGGACGCCGCGTTTTTGAGCTCGTCGGCGACATGGCCGGACGGGCCTCGTCGACGCCGTCGGGGGAGGGGAGCATCGGGCTAGTCCTCGGTCTCACGAATGTCTCGGCCGATGTCCTCGCGCGCATGCCCGATGTGCCGCTCCTCATTCCCGGGCTCGGGGCACAGGGCGGTGATCTCGAGACTCTGCGCGGGGCGGGGCGGGCCGCTCCCTCGGTCATCAACGTCTCCCGCGGTATCCTCTACGCCGACGACCACCTCTCCTTTTCCGAAAAAGCCAAAGACTATGCGAACCGAATTGCCAGCCTCTCCTGAAGAAACGATCGAACTGCTCAAGGAGTACGGAGCCGTCGAGCAGGGTCACTTTATCCTCGCGAGCGGGAAGCACTCCGGCTACTACGTGAAAAAAGGGAAGCTCGTGCAGCACCCGTGGGAGCTGCAGCAGATGATAGCCCAGCGCGTCGGGGAGGTGCAGGCGCTCGGGCGCATCGATGTCGTCCTGAGCCCCGCGATGGGCGGGGTCCCGGTCGGACAGCAGGTCGGCCTCGCTCTCCATGCCCGCACCATTTACGCGGAGCGCAATCCGGCGACCAATCAGCTCGAACTGAAGCGCGGTTTTGAAATCAACCGGGGCGAGCGACTCCTTCTCGTCGAGGATGTCATCACCACGGGGGGCACGCTCCTCGAGCTGACCGACTTTATCGAGTCCCGGGGCGGCGAGGTCGCCGGGGTCTTTGTCGTCGTGAACCGCTCGGGCAAGACGATGGTGGGGGACTATCCCGTCGTTTCCTGCATGGAGATCCAGTTCCCGGTCTACGAAGCTGACCAAGTCCCCGCCGAGCTCAGTGCGATCCCCGCAGTGCGCCCCGGGACGAAAAAAGTGGAGTGACCTCATCCGGAGCGACTCCCGGGGGCGAGCTGAATTCGCTGAAGTGGTGATTCCCCGGTGAAAGATTATTTTTTTTCCTTTACAGATTTCGGGAAATGCGACAAGAACAAGCCCTGTCAATTCTCAAAAGTTAATCAACCCTACCGATGTCCTTAAACATGTCCTTCCTCCGATCAACGCGTCACCTCCTCGCTCTCGGCGTTGTTCTGCTCTTATCTCTCATTGCTCCTGAACTCTGGTCCCAGGAAGCCGCTGCCGCTGCGGGTGGCGGGGAAGATGTGGTGGAGCCGACCACTCTCATGGACATGATCCTGGGTGGCGGTATATTCATGCTCCCGATCGGGATTCTCTCGATCTGGATGATCACCCTGGCGGTGTTCATGACTCTCCAGCTTTCGAAGAAAAAGTATATCCCCGCCGGTCTCAAGGAAGAGATCCTCGGCTACATGTCCGAGGTGCGGGTTCGCAGCTCCATCGATGCCGCCGCGCAGGATTCCTCCTACCTCGGTCGCATGATCGTGAGTGCCTATCCCATGGTCGATGCGACCGACCCGGAGAGCCTCGGGCGCGTCAAGGTAGAGGATGCCATCGCGGACTTCTCCACTCGTGAGAACCTCGGCACGATGATATTCGTCGGTTACTTCGCCGTTATCGCTCAGGGCGCGACGATGCTCGGCCTCTTCGGCACGGTTGCCGGTATGGTGCTCGCCTTCGACTCGATGGGACTCAGCGGCGGTTCGGACCCGGGTGCTCTTGCGAAGAACATCTCGATCGCGCTGATCACGACCGCAGGTGGTCTTGTCGTGGCGATTCCCAGCATTTTCCTTTTCTACTTCTTCAAAAACCGCTTCAACCGCATGGTCAGCGATGCCCAGCAGATCGTGATCCAGGGGCTCGAAGCCGCTGTCTCGACGGTCAATGCCGACCAGATGCTCGCCCGCGTCCCCGAAGGCATCGCCGAAACCTGATCGACCGGACCGGATCGTTCCCTCCTCCCATACTCCCCCTACACGTACTGATACGGATCGTGACACATGGCCTCTAAAAAACTGAGAAGCGCCGGGGTCGGCATGGGCGAAGACCTCGAAATGGACATGTCGCCGATGATCGACTTGACCTTCCTGCTCCTGATTTTCTTCATGGTCAGCTCGCACCTGATCACGGTGCAGATCGACCGTCGGGTCAATCCGCCGACCGCGAAGAACTCGCAGGTGGCAAAGGATGCCGCCGGTCGGGTCGTCGTCAACATCCTCGCCGACGGCACGATCTGGGCTCAGGACAAGATCGAGCTTACCAGCACCGAGGCGATCACTGCCTACATCGATGAGGCACGTGTGCGCTTCGAGGAGGCGGGCGTCCAGACCCGGCTCAATCTCCGCGCCGACGCCGACGTCGATACGCGCATCGTGAAGCGGGTTGTCCAGGCCGCCGCCGAGGCCGGTGTCGTCGAAGTGATCTTCGGGAGCTACGCGGTCGAAAAATAATCTGTTTCTTACTCTCCCCCCATGGCACGCAAAAAAAATACTTCCGATCCGGATCCGGTTCTGGACATGTCGCCGATGATTGACGTGAGCTTTCTCCTGCTCATCTACTTCCTCGTGACCTCTACGCTCGAGCCGACCGAGGCCGATCTAGCCATGACGATGCCCTCGACCCAATCGAGCGCATCCTCCGCCCAGGTCGAGATCGATCAGATGACGGTCGAGGTCAACGGGGCCGGTCACATTGTCCTCAACGGCGAGGTCCTCGATACCGACGCCGAGACCCGCGAGGTGCCGCTGCTACTCGATCGCCTCAAGACTTACGCTGAGAGTGCAAAGCTCACCGAGTCCAAGCCCATGGTCATCATCGCGGCGGATGACGCCGCGAAGAGTCAGCGCTTCATCGATGTATTGAACGCTCTCGCGGACGAGAGTGTCAACATCCGGAACGTAACCATTACCGGCTTCAAGGAGGAGTAAACGCCTCCCGGAAGCGCCTCTGCAGGTTGAACGGAGCATGATAGGGAAAGACGCCGGCGTTCCACATGGCATCAAATGCGCGCTGGCGGGGTATGCAGCCCTCCCCTATCGGCCCTCCCGGTCACCCGGCCCGGGGAAAATCGTCCGCGTTGCGGTTCGCGCAAGAAAAAGCGTGAGCTTCGCAGCGCTTTTTGATACTGCTATAGCGAGACCTTCCTCCGGGTTACTTCGCTGACTCTTTCTTCCCCTTTCTTCAGAATGAAAACTGATCTTCAAAAACTCCCTCTTTGTCTGCTCCCGATCCTCGGGATCCTTCTCGCTCTCGCTGCGGTGAGCCCGGTCCATGCCCAGGATGAAGAGGATGCCAGTGTCGAGGGACTCTATCGCAAGGCGGTCGAGCAGAACATGTCCGGACTGCCGGAGGAGGCATCGAAGACCTTTGAACGCCTTTTTGATCTCTCGGGCGGGTTGGAGACGCTCTTTGAAGACTACGGGGCCCAGGCTGGCGGGATCATCTTCGACTACGGCATGACTTTGCTGCCGCAGCAGCGCTGGGAGGATGCCAAGAAGGCTTTCACTGACTGTCTCAACGCCGCCAAGACCGCCGTCGATGTCGAGTCCCCCGTGAAGTCGACCAACTCCCGCGAGAACATCGCCCGATTCCAGCTCGGGTTCTGCGAAGCGCAATTGGGCAACCACGGCGAAGCGATCCGGCTTTACGACGAATACATCGCCGCCAATCCATCGCAGGAGGAGCTCGCGCAGGTCCGCAACAGTTTCAAACTGCGCTACGGTGGCTCGCTGATGAAACTAGGCCGGGTCGAGGAAGGGATCGCTGCGATCCAGGAACTCTTCGACAACCGCGAAGCCTGGAAGGTGAGCCCCCAGTTCCTCATGCAGGGGACTCTCGAACTTGGTCTCGCCTGGGTCGAGCAGGCCAACGCCGCCGGCACCGACGAGGTCGCGCTCGAGAAAGTCTCGGACCGGGGACATGAATTTCTCGATAAGAACGGCTCCCTCATCCATCTCGAGCCGCTCGACCAGTTCCGCTTCGGCTTCGTGGACCGGCTCCGCAAGCTCGGGTTCGAGTCGACCAAAGCGGGTCTCTACTCGCTCGCACTCCGTTATTTCTCCTACGTGCCCACAATCGGAGATGTGCGCAATGATCTGAACCTCAGCCTCGCCCGTCAGTCCGCCGGGGGCGGTGTCCCGGCGCAGTTCCAGGCCGTCCTCGACCAGCTCGCCGAGCGGGAAAAGGCGGAGATCCATCCCGACGCGGAGACGCTGCGTCTCGTGGCGAGCTGCTATGAGCGCATGGGCAATGTCCATGGTCCCCGGGCGATCTACTGGCATCTCGCCGAGCAGTTCCCCGATCTCCCCGCCGGCATCCGCGGCGAGATCCTGCACGAGGCGGCCCGACTCTCTTCCATGCTCGGTGATTTCCCGGCTGCGCAATACTTCGGGGAGAAGTTCGCCTCGGAGATGCCCGAGGATCATCCGCTGCGCAACAATGTCTCGACCTTCATGCTTCAGTCGCTCTTTACTTCGCGGGCCTTCGACGAAGTGATCCGTATCTCGGAGCGGGTGAGAGAACGTTTCCCCTCCGGAGAACCGCAGCGGGAGCTGGCTGATTCGCTCTACCCGCTGGCACTCTACTCGCTCCAGAAGCATACCGAGGCCGAGCCGATTTTCTCCGAATACGTGAAAGCCTACCCCCAGGGTGGGAATCGCGAAATCGTCCTTTTCCACCGGGCGAGCAATTCACTCATCCTCCGCAAGATGCGCGAGGCAGCGGAGCAGTATGAGGATTTCCTGAAAGAGTTCCCGACCTCCGAGCGCTTCCTCGACAACGTTCTCGCCGATCTCTCAATCGCCCGGTTCAATCTCGAGGATTATCCCGCCGCTGTGGCGAATGTGGACAGACTCGCCGCCGAGCGACCCGACTCTATCCAGATCGGCCGCACTCAGAATGTGAAGGGCGACGCCCTCATCATTCAGGCGAGTAACCTCAGCAAAGAGCAGGGAGAGCTGAAGGCGACGATGCGCCAGGCCGGACTCGAAGCCTACCTCGCCGGGGTCAAGGGCGGGACGGCGTCGCTCGCCAGTGATCCGGATCGCGCCGATTTCCACAAAGGGACCATCGCGGAGGCGATCTGGAAGGCGGCCGATATCTACTTCCAGGACGGGAATGTCGAGAAAGGGCTCGAGCAGTACGATGCCTTCTTCCCCGACTACGCCGGGACATTCTACGAGCCGCAGATCACCGTCTTCTCTCTCGAGTATCTAGAGGGAGCAGGACGCGGCGAAGAGGGGCTCGTCCAGGTGGAAAAAATGATCCTCTTCCTCGGCAGCAAATCCGCCGAAGAGCAGGATCTCATTCTGCTGCGGCAGGCGATCGGCTCTTACTCCGAGGCTTCGGTGCGGATCCGCGGGGTCGAGAAGACTCTGGCCACTCTCGATGCCTTCCCCGGGATGGATCCGGCGAACCAGGCGCTCCTGACCTGGCTCAAAATCCAGAAAGTCATCGTCCTGCAGGAGTCCCGCAAAGGCATGGACAAGGAGTCGGCCGAGTATGCGGCGATCGAGGCTCAGATCGGTGCCGTTTTCGAGCAACTCCGGCTTTTCGAAAAGCGGAATCTCTCCGAGTTCGCCCTGCAGCAGATTGGTCTTTATTTCTCGGTGACGGACAACCCCTTCCTGGGCGTTCCCTACTTTGAGGAGCTTCTTGCCCGCACCAACCCCGAGGCGGCAGCCTTCAAGGGGCCCGCCGAGATGGAGCTGGCGAAGATTGAAATGCGCGCAGCCGATCCCGCCAAGGTGCAGTCGGCACGTGAGCGTTTCCGGCGCATCATCGCCGATGAGAGTGATGATGCCAAACCTCTCAAACCCCAGGCTTACCTCAATCTCGCGGATCTCCATATGAAGGTCAAAGAGTGGCGGGACGCCCTTGCCGCCCTCGATGCGATCAACAAGAACAAAAATTTCTTCGGCAAAGAGCGTGATAAACGGGCCGAAGCCCTCTTCAAGATGGGGGTCGTGCTCGATGAGCTGGACGAGCCCGTCGAGGCCAACCTGGCCTACCTCGGTGTCTATTCGACCTATGCTGGCTACTATGACTGGGTCACCCTAGCGTGGGAGCGATACATCCCCAATAGTCTTGCCGACTTCGAGAAGATGGAGCTGACCGATCCGATCACGATTGCGCTGAAGCGCCAGAAGCAGCTGACTCTCTACAAGCTCTCGTTAAAAAACATCTACCAGTGGCAGAAGCTCGACGAGCAGAAGGACGCCCCCTCGGGTGGGCTCACCCGACTGCGTCGCGGCATTGTGGAGATGAAAGGCAACCTCAACATCACCCCCTTGGAAGAGCAAAAAATTCTTCGGGAACTCGGCATTGCTCCCACTAACTAAGACCGCGAACCCGAACCGAATCATCACGATGAAAACGATCCCATTGACGCTTCTCTCCGGACTCGCGCTTCTCCCCTCCGCCCTCACCGGCCAGGTGCGCGAAACCCCCGTCACCCTAGGCCTCGTCGAGGGCGGGAATCCGCAGGGCTATATTCAGAACTCGAACAATCAGGGCATCCTTTTTGCGACTGCGTCCGGCGGACCGGGCCAGTTGGTGGCTTACGATAGGATCCGCGGCGAGGGACTCGAAAAGCTCATCCGCTACGAAGAGCGCAGCGAGGTCCTCGGGACGCCGAGGGCTCTCTTCGCTGCCGGACAATACGATGAGGCTGCCGCCGCCTTCGGCAAAGTGGCGCAGGATTTTGCGATCCTCTACTCCGCGCCGCAGAACTTTGCGACCGAGGCTCTCTTTTACCAGATGGAGAGCATCAAGCGGGCCGGGAAATACAGTCTTCTCGCAGACCTCGTGAAGCTGCCCGCCGCCGCGACGATCAACACCAAGCTCGTCGATGCTTACAAGCGGCCTTTTGAATTCACAAAGCTCTGGGCTTTCTTCGGGGGGAATGACGTCGCCGGCCTCAAGGCCGCCCTCGAAGCCTATCAGGAGCCTCTCACCGGCCAGGCCAAGCTTTTGAAATCCCCGAATTTCAAGCAACTACCCTCGAACGAGATCGCGCAGCTCTCCTTCCTTCGGGCCAAGGTCTATGAGTCCGAAGGGGCGAAAGACAAAGCGCTCGAGGACTACTACCGCACCTTCACGCTTGCGAACGGGAACGACATCCTCCTTTCGAAGCTCGCGATGGGGGCTGCCATGCTCATTCAAAAAGAAGATCCGCTCCTCGCAGCCGGGAATAACGCCGCGCTGACGCAGATGCAGAGCATCGCCTACGTCTTCAGCAAACGCTTCGGCAAGGACACGATGCCAGCCGATTACCAGGCATTTGCGGTGCGGCCCGTCATGCCCAAGCCGACCCCGGCGACCGAAGGGGAGGGCGAAGCCAAGCCCGAGGGCGAAGCTGCTCCCGCCGGAGACGCCAAGCCAGCCGACGCCGCCAAGCCAGCTGACGACGCCAAGCCAGCTGACGACGCAGCGAAGCCGGCAGAGGCTGTCAAGCCCGCCGGGGGTGCCGCTCCCAAGGCGGAGTGAGCCGCGTTTTTTGCCGGGGCAGCCAGGGGCGGGAGAAGGACGGGCTACTCTAGAAGAAGATGAGGCTCACCTTCTGTATGAACTCGTCCAGTTTGTCTCTCCAGTCGGGCTTTTCCTCGTTGAATCTCAGGATGAGCCCCGGCTCGTCGTAGCGCACGTAGGCTCCCGGCGTGTTGTCGAGATACCAGTTGAGGAGCGATTGGGGCGTCTCGTTCCGAAAGGTGCGGTCGAGGGGCAGGCGGGAGCGGGTCGTCTCGTCCCAGCGATTGTTGCTCTCCCACGCGACCTGAGTCGCCACCCCGATAAAGCCGAGCATCTGAGTCTCGGCGTCTTTGATGTCTTCGGGCAGGGTGATGCGCGGAAGGGTAACGTCAAAAAGATTTTCGATTTCGCGAGGGTTCGGCATGTCGGGCAGACCGGCGATGGAGAAGGTGAGTTCCGTGACCTTGGGCAGGAAGACGAGACGGAGAGGCTCCTCGCGAGGCGGGGCGGCCTCGATCGAGGCGAGGTAGAGATCCTCTTCCTCTTCGCGGGATTTCCACTTCCAGATCACGCCGTGTTCGGTGATGAGCCCGCAGTGCTCTTCGAGGTAGTGGGGCGACGAGGCTCGCACCAGGGTCGCGGGTTCCTTCGCGGCAGGGGTGGGGAAGGTGACCTCCTGGACGCGGTTCCTCGATTGGTATTTGTCCCCGCGAAGGTGAGCGGTGAGGGCGCGATGGGATTCCGCAAACAAGGGGGCCGGTTTGAAGGCAGTGTTGAAATTCTCTAGAGACGGTTCACTCTCGAGAGGGGCCAGCCACTGGACCCGCAGGTCTTCGCCGAAGACGACCTGGGCGCCGCGCTTCTGCTCCAGCGAGGCGGGCTGCGGTTCCCCGGTGAGAATCCGGACAAGACACTCGAGGGGACTGTCGTGCCAGATGAGCAGTTCCGTATCGACCCGCATCCAGGCACCGTCGACTTCGACCCGGGGCGAGCCGTCATTCGAGTCTTTGAGATCGTAGCTGACTCGCGCGCCGGTCCGTTTGTCGCCGACGGTTATCCCGGCGCAGTGGGGGTAGGGCATGCCCGAGGTGCGGAAGAGCAGCCGCAGCATCGGCGTCTGGTAGCGGCGGGGAGGGGAGAGGCGGGTAAAAGCATCAGGCACCCCGAGATCCCGCAGCCGGTCCGCCGGGAGGATCTCGAGCCCGGCGGGATCCCGGTAGGTCATCGTGGTGTGTCGGTCAGCCAAGTCCGTGAGGGGATCGTCCGCTGCGGGAACCCAGGTGGCGAAGGCGACGAGCTCCACCTTGTCGTCTCCCTCCAGATCCGGGCTCCAGCGGTCGCGGCGGTCGCCGCTCACGGTAGGGAGGACCCTCGGCTCTCGCGACCAATCAAGGACTAGGGAATTCCCCTTTTCCGCCTCCAGATAGCCGGGCTCGGCCATGACCTCGCGGGCAGGTCGGCACACCTCCGTTTTTTGAGGCTCCGCCCGCAGCATGCCGAGGTCCCCGGATTGGAACCCGTAGACATCCCGCGTCGCCGCCGCCGGACTATGAAAGTCCTTTTTGACGCGGAGCTCTTTTACAATGAGCCCGGCCGCAAAAAGTCCGTAGAGAGTGCAGGCGAATAAGAGAGCGAGTGCGAGCCGTTTGCTCATGCCGCGCATCCTACGGGGCAAACTGGGATACGTGAAGCCTAAAATGGAGCGGCAATGAGAAGGTTTGCGCTGGAAATTGCCAACTTGAATCGCATGACTTCCGGAAAACATGCAATTTTCCACAAGATTGGCTCAATTTTGACTTTTGATTCCTTGAAAAGTGGTCTCTTTCTTTGAAGGAGACGGTAATAACGCTTGCGATACTTTTAAAAACGACGATTTTTGAGACAACTAGCCGATTAAACACATTATGGCCTCGAAAAAAAAGCAGGAAGAACTGGACGGAGCGCAGGCTCTCATCATGACGCTCAGCAGTCTTGGGATCGAATACGTCTTCGGATACTCCGGGGGCGCCGCGCTCCCCATCTTTGACGCCCTCGAAACCGTCAAATCGAACATCAAGTTCGTCCTCACCCGCCACGAGCAGGGTGCGACCCACATGGCGGATGGCTACGCCCGCGCCACCGGCAAGCCCGCCGTGGTGCTCGTGACCTCCGGCCCGGGTGCCGGCAACACCATCACCGGCATCATGACCGCGCAGATGGATTCCATCCCGATGATCATCGTGACCGGACAGCAGGTGACCTGGATGCTCGGAAAAGACGCCTTTCAGGAGGCCGACATCTTCGGCATCACGATCCCCATCGTGAAGCACAACTACCTCGTTCGCGAGACGAACGAACTTCCCCGCGTTGTTCGCGAGGCCTACCACATCGCCACGACGGGACGTCCCGGACCGGTGCTCATCGATGTGCCGAAGAACATCAGCCAGTCGCCCTTCACCGGTGACCTCGAGTGCGAGATCGATCTTCCCGGCTACCGTCCTGAGACGGGTTTCGATATCGACAGCACCTCCATCGAGGAGGCGGCTCGTCTCATCAACCTAGCGAAGAAACCCGTCATCCTCGCCGGACACGGTGCGATGCTCTCGGGGGCTGAGCGCGAGTTGATGGAGATCGCCACGAAACTCGACTGCCCGGTGACCTCGACCCTCCTCGGCAAAGGCGTTTTCCCCGAGACTCACGCCCTTTCCCTCGGCATGCTCGGCATGCACGGGACCGCGTATGCGAACAAGGCGATCTGCGAGTGTGACCTCATTTTCAATATTGGTTCTCGCTTCGACGACCGTATCATCGGGCAGGCCGACAAGTTCGGGGCCAACGCCAAGATCATCCATATCGATCTCGATATCTCCGAGATGGGTAAGATGATCGTGGCCGATGTCGAGGTGGTGGGCGATGCCAAGACCGCGTTGAGGCAGCTCATCCCGCTGGTGGAGAAGAAAAAGCGTCCCGAATGGAACGAGCACATCAACGGCTACAAGAAGAAGTATCCCCTTGCCTACAAAAAGCAGGGCGGTCTCCGCATGCAGCACGTTCTTGACGAGATCAACGATCTCACCGGCGGCAACGCGATCATCACGACCGACGTGGGCCAGCACCAGATGTGGGCGGCCCAGTTCTGCACGAACGATGAATCCTTCAAGTGGATCAGCTCGGGCGGAGCCGGCACGATGGGCTTCGGATTCCCCGCCGCGATCGGCGCCCAGTTCGCCTGTCCCGACGAGACAGTCATCGCGGTGTGCGGTGACGGCGGATTCCAAATGACCCTCTGCGAACTCGCCACCGCCGTGATTCACAAGCTGCCGGTCAAGATTCTCGTGCTCAACAACCACTACCTCGGCATGGTGCGCCAGTGGCAGGAGCTCTTCTTTGACAATCGCGAGAGCGGGGTGGATCTCATCGGCAACCCCGATTTCGTGAAACTCGCCGAAGCCTACGGTTGCAAGGGTATCAACATCAAACGTCCCGCCGATGTGCGCAAGAAGCTCCAGGAAGCCCTCGACTACAATGACGGCCCGGTCCTCATCAATGTCGAGTGCATCAAGACCGAGAACGTCTTTCCGATGATTCCGGCCGGTGCGGCCCTCGAGGATATGCTCACGGAGCCGCCGAAATACAAAATGGCCAAACCAATCGGATCGACTTGATTGGCAGCTTCGCTGCCAGCTGTTTAGCTGTTTAGCTGTTTAGCTGTTTAGCTGTTTAGCTGTTTAGCTGTTTAGCTGTTTAGCTGTTTAGCTATTTAGCTGGTTAGCTGGTTAGCAGCAGAACTACCGAAAGGAAACACAACGACAGGAAAGATCCTAGTCCCCAAATCCATTTTTCAAAACCCGCTAAAAAGCTAGAAAGCAAAACCGCTAAACAGCTCTCCCCCCCCCCCCCCCCCCCCCATGGCCCGAATCATCACCACCACCGATAAGAAACCGAAGCCGCGCCCTGACATTGTCGATGGCCACACCCTCAGCATGTTTGTGAATAACAAGCCGGGCGTGCTCATGCGCATTTGTCAGATTTTTGCCCGCCGTGCCTACAACATCGATTCGCTCGTTGTCTCGCAGGGACGGGATCCGCGATTCTCCCGACTCACCCTCGGGATCAGCGGTGACCCGGCCGGTCTTACCCAGATCATCCTGCAATGCGACAAGCTCATCGATGTGATCCACTGCTTTGAACACACTCCGGAAGACGCCGTCGTGCGCGAACTGGCCCTCATCAAGATCAAGGCAGAGAATGCCGGGCGTCGTACTGAGATCCTCCAGATCGTCGAGCATTTCGGCGGCAAGACCGTCGATTTCGGCGAGTCGTCGATCATCATCCGCATCGAAGGCGCGAGCGACAAGGTCGATGCCTCGATCCGCCTGTTGAACAACTACGACATCGTCGAGACCGTGCGCACCGGCAAGGTTGTCATGGCCCGTGGTGAGCAGGTGACCTGAGCCTAAGGTGGGGCAGACATTCCTGTCTGCCTTTCCGGGTGTTGGAAGGGTTTGGGGCTTTGGATGCGGAACTGGCAGACAGGAATGTCTGCCCCACATTGGGGATGCTCACGAGATCTCTCCGTCCCGCTGGGGCGGGACTCCGAGTCGAGGCGTTCGAACCCGATCCCCCAATTTCAAAGCCTCTGCCCCCGCTTCGCTGGGGGACAGAGGCTTTGAAAGCGGAGGGGGTGGGATTATCTCATTCGCTGCGCTCACGAGATCTCTCCGTCCCGCTGGGGCGGGACTCCGAGTCGAGGCGTTCGAACCCGATCCCCCAATTTCAAAGCCTCTGCCCCCGCTTCGCTGGGGGACAGAGGCTTTGAAAGCGGAGGGGGTGGGATTCGAACCCACGGAACCTTGCGGCTCTGCAGTTTTCAAGACTGCCGCGATAGACCACTCTGCCACCCCTCCGTGATTGGATGCGACTTGCATTCGCGCGTCGCGAAGTCTACACGCTTTTCGGGGGCTTTCAATGACCGGTTCGCGATTTCATGCCCGGGAATCGAGCTGAAAGACCTGGCCGGAGATGTTTTCGGTGCCGGCGAGGAAATGAATGAAGCGTGCCGCTTCTTCGCAGGTGTTGAAACGCTTCAAGGCATGGCGCTCGAGGGCAGCGGCTCGGGTCTCGGCGCTCAGTGTGGCGGTCATGCGGGTTTCGAGGAATCCGGGGAGAACACAATTGATGCGGATGTTTCGCCCGCCGAACTCTTTCGCGTAGCTCTTTGTCAGCCCGATCAAGCCGGCCTTGGCGGCTGCGTAGGCGCTTTGACCGATGGACGGCTGCAGGGCGGAGTAGGACCCGATATGGATGATGTGACCGTCGCGTTGGCGCATCATCCGGCGCGCGGCGGCTTGCGAGCAGAGATGGGCTCCTTTGAGATTGGTGTCGATGACGTCGTCCCAGTCGTCGGGCGAGAGCCGGGCAACGCGCGAGTCTCCGGTGATGCCGGCGTTGTTGATGAGGACGGTGATCTTTTCCCGCGCTTCGAAATAGGCGTCAACCGAGTTGGCGGAGCGCACGTCGAGTTCGTCGCGTCCGGGACACTCGACCAGGAAGCCGCCTGCCTCAAAGGTCGCCGCGATGGCTCGCGCGAGATCCCCGCGGCCGCCGGTGATGATGACGAGGGGGTGACTCAAGACGGGAAAAGGGAGACGGTGCGGAAGGGTGCGGGGCACGCTTCCTTGCCATGTTCGGCTTATTGGAAGGTGGAACCGGCGGGGGCTGGCGTCGTCTCGCTCGAGACGGCGGGGGCGCTGGAAGGCTGATTCGGCTCGACGACGACGGCGTGCTCTTCATACTTGATCTTTGAGTTGCTCAACTGGACGACATACTTGATCGCTTCGGTGAGGGGGACGCTGCGAAGAGAGAGGGTGATGAGGGTGTTCTGTCGCTGCTCGGGAGTGCCTTTGTAGATGAAGTTCGCCACGACCGACCCGCCTGAGATCTCAGTGGCGCGGGCGGAGAGATAGTCGAGGACGTCGCCGAGGGGCGCATTCGCGAAATTGATCTCCGGCACGATGATGCGGGCGAGCTTGCCCTCGAGGTCGTTTTTCGGACCGGCCCCCTTGGCTATCATGCTCTTGGCTTTTGCGGAGTAATTCCGGGCGTAGATGAAGTCGGGCTTCTGGGCGAGGACTTCTTCGAAAACCATGAGCGCTTCGCCGTATTTTCCGGCGTTGTAGAGGACGACGCCCTCATTGTATTTGCTCTGCACCGTGCCCTGGGCGTGGGCGGAGGGCAGTGAGAGGGAGGCGGCGAAGGCGAATGCGAAGGACCAAAGGGGGAGCGATTTCATGGGTTTTATCTGATCTCAGAGGGGTTATTACTCGGGTAAGGGCCTCTCTCCACACCGCAGGTCTGCGCGGACCCGGCAAGGGACCCCGCTTCGCCTGCTGATGCCGCAGTGACAACTTCTGCGGCAGGAATGAGCCCAAAGGTGAATTCTCAGCACAGAGGAATCGTATCAAATTCTCTAAGGTGTGTAAACGCAAATGCGTTAGAAAGGGGTGATCCCGGTCAGGTCGTCCACAATTTTTAAAATTTAATCTCGAAACCACTCCTCAGGCGGGGGGAATAGTGTTAAAATACCGCGGTCAGGAGCCGGCTTTGATCCTTTTCAGCGCCAAAATTTATCGATCTTCTTTTTCGAAAGTCATGTCCAGATCCCATTTCCCCCCCACCAGTGCCCCGCCAGAGACTCGCTCGCGCGGCGCTGGCGGACTGCCGCGCATGATCCTCGCGGGTCTCTGCTTCTTCGGGGTGCCGGCACCGGACGTGCTCCGTGCCCAGGCTCCCGATGCGTCGACTTATCCGGTCGATCCGGCGGCAGCGGCGGGGATGACGCGCGGCTTGCCCAATGGAGTGACCGGCCAGCAGGCTGAGATGATGCAGGTGCGCACCTCTGCTCAGGGGGCCCAGGGAGAAGCCGCCGCCGCGCTGATGGCGCGCTCGGCCGACCAGTCTATCGAGCAGCGCAATCAGGCCGCCGCCCTGCAGAGCGCCCGGGAAAAAAAGTCAATCAAGGAGTCGATGACAGAGCGCCTCAAGTTTGAGCGCGCCGCGGCTTCGTTTAACAAGGTCTCGGCCAATGACATGTCGACGTGGAAAACCGAGGGTGGCGGTGTTCGGGTGGAGCGGAATGTTCCCGATGCTTTCCTGATGTCGCTGATTGAGGAAGAAGAACTGGCAGCGGCGCGGTCCGACGCGAGCACTGAGAAAAAGGGATTTGGCCTTTTTCGGAAAGGTGGCGATTCGGATTCGGGAGGCAGCTTCCTCAGCGGGATCCGTCCGCCCCGGCTGCCGTTTATGGGTGGTGGTGGTAGTGACCCGGCCCCGGTGAGTAGCGCCCCGGCCCCGAGCGACACGAGTGAGCCCTCTTTTGCCCGCACGGCCGGCTCCGGATCCGCTCCGTCACCGGTGCAGGCGAGTGCGCCTCTGAAACCGGGCGTGGTGCCGATGATCTCGGGCGCAGCACTCGTCGATGGGCGTTCCCCGGTCAACCAGCGGGAGACTCCTGCATCGGCCGACAGGCTGCCCGGGCAACCGCAGACAGTTTCCTTCTCTGACCAGATCCCCGAGACGGAGAAAAAGAAGCCGGGCCTTTTTTCCAAATTGCAGTCGGGCGATGACGACGATCACAGCTCTCTCGTCCCAATGAGCAGTTCCAGTAGTAGCGGTGGTGGCGGTGGCTTCTTTGGTTTCGGGAAGAAAAAACCGGTGCAGAATGTCGGGAAAGTCGACGCCGGCCTTTTCCCCGAGGGAGCTGCGAGCGACGCAGCCATTGGCACGCGCCTGAGCGGGAACTACGCGTCTTCGAGTTCCGTCGGAGGAGACTCTTTTGCCTCTGCTTCGCCCGGCATGGTAGCCCCCGCATCAACCTCTTCGTCGGTGGAGTTGCCCGGGCAGACGGTCGAAAAGACGCGGGGCTTCTCGATTCCCAAGCCGAATCTGTCGTTGCCTTCACTGCCCTCCATCAGCAAGTCCCCCGGTGGCGGAGGCAATGTCCCGACGATGACGACGGTGAACAGCGCCGGTTCCAGTTACTACGTGGTCGCCAGCACGGCGCAGTTCATGGTTTACGGGGAGAATCAGATGCAGTCCGAAGTGCGTGCCCTGCCGGCTGGGTCGGTCGTCCTGATGACCAAGCCCGGCGAGCAGTGGGCCTCGGTGCGGCTCTCCAACGGAACTGAGGGGATCGTGCAGAACAAGCACCTGCGCCCGGCATCGGCGGCGGAGTCCGTCGGGGGATTCGCTACCCCGGCAGCGGCGGAGTGAGAACGAATAAGCTCGCAGCCTGGGGTGGCCGATCAAGCACGCCCCGGAATACGATCCTGACAAAACGCTTTATCTCTGATGAGATTTCTTCCCGCTCTCCCGCTCTTCCTCCTTCTTTTCGTCCTGTCCTCCCCGCCGGTGCTTGCGGGGGAGAAGATCACGGTGGCGGGCACCGACTATCCGAACGCCGAGATGGCCGATGTCTCGCGCGACGGAGTCATCTACAAAGCAGAGGACGGCTCCCATGTCACCCTGCTCTGGGCTGATACTTCCGCCCCCCAACTCTCGGCGGTGAAGGCGAAGTTCGCCGGGGCTCTCGAGAATGCGCTCTACGATGCGCACTATGTGAAGGGCACCGTCTTTCAGGTCACCCCCGACGGAGTCATCATCCAGATCGATCTGGAGGAAGAGCATACCGGGCCCGAGTTCAAGAATGGGGCTCGCGTCCTCACGAACGGGCTCGTCATCGTCAAAGACCTGCCCACGAACATCCCCCAGGGGGAAGGCGCCCCCATCGAGATCGTGGCCCACAAGCGCCAGTCCTACACCTACGATCTCGCGATCGCGGCGAAGGAGATTCCCCTGCTGACGATGGCGAAGCCTCTCTGGGGGCAGGAGCAGGAATGGAAGAACACCGACGGGCAGTCCATGTATGCGAAGCTCGTCGCGGTGAAGGAAGACAAAGGCATGTTCGAAAAGGGCGGCAAGCGTTTCATCTACGACCTCGCCAACCTCGATGACGAAGGTCGCAAGCGCGCCGCCGGAATCGCTGAAAAGCTCGCCGGGTTTCCGCTGCCCTGAGAGCCGGGCATGGCGCAATCAGTGGGCCGGATTCACTTGATGGGGAACGGTACGGCAGCGTAGAGTTCTCTCCGAGATGAAACTACCTGTCCTCCCGTTCGCCGTCGTCGCTTTTTCCGTCTCCACCCTTTATGCCGATTCGTGGCCCGCCTGGCGAGGGGACGGGCTCGGTTCCGGCCGCGTCACGAATGAATCTTTCCCAATCGAGTGGGGAAAAGAGAAAAACGTCCGCTGGCGCATCGATTTGCCAGAGTCCGGAAACTCGACCCCTGTCGTTCACGGTTCGAAGGTCTACGTGACCCAGCCGGTCACTGCCGAGAAGACGCGCAACCTGATGTGCTTTGACCGCAAAGACGGCTCTCTGCTCTGGAAAAATGGCCTCGTCTACGAGCCCGAAGAGCGGACCCATCGGACGAATCTCTACTGCTCGGCCTCTCCCGCAGTCGACGAGGCGGGTGTTGTCGTCTCCTTTGGCTCGGCCGGGGTCGTGGCCTACGATCACGAGGGCAAACAGCTCTGGCATCGCGATCTCGGCGCGATCGACCATGTCTGGGGCAACTCCAGCTCGCCCGTCCTCTCCGGCGATCTCGTCATTCACTATCACGGACCCGCCAAAGACGCGGTTCTCTACGGACTCGACCGCAAGACAGGCGCGACGGTCTGGGAATGGAAAGAGCCCGAGTGGAAACCGGTCGGGCGTACTGACGGATTTCAGGAAAAAAGCGATTCCGGGGTCATCGGTTCTTTCAGCACTCCCATCCTCGTCGAGACGGGCGAGCGGACCGAGCTCATCATGAGTTTCCCCCTCGAAATGAAAGCCTTCGACCCCGCCACCGGGAAAGTATTATGGACCTGTCAGGGGCTCAATCCGCTCATCTACACCTCGCCCGTCTACGATGACGGTGTCGTTGTCGCGATGGGCGGCTACTACGGCAACTCTATCGGGGTGAAAGTCGGCGGAGCGGGCGATGTCACGGAGACCCATCGGCTCTGGCACGAGGTGCGGCACAATGGCGGCATCGGGAGCGGCGTCACGCGGGACGGCAAACTCTACTATCAGGACAGCGGCGGGGTCGTCTATTGCGACGAGATGAAAACCGGGAAGACTCTGTGGAAAGCCCGACTGCCCGGAGCGGGGAAGTCATGGGGCTCCTTCGTCATCGCCGGGGACCGTATCTATTCCCTGAGCCAGGCGGGAGACACGGTCGTCTTTGCGGCCGATCCCACCGGCTTCAAACTGATCGCGCAGAGTGATCTCGGCGAGGAGACGAACTCCTCTCTCGCTGTCGCGGGCGGGGATGTTTTTATCCGCACCCACAGCGCCCTCTGGTGCATCGGGCAGGGGGAGTGAGTCGTGTTTTCCTTCCGTTCTCATTGGTGACAGAGTGGCGGCAACTATCTACAATCATCTCCAGTGAACATGCACTCCCGCGCCACCCCGCTTGCACTACTTGCCCTTGCGGCGGTCTTGCCCGCGACCCTCTTTTCCGCCCCGACTGCGGCCGAGGTCACGGCGGCGATGAAGCGGGCCGGGACGTTTTACGCCGGTGAGGTCGCGCTCGAGGGCGGTTATGTCTACTACTACTCGACCGGTCTCACGAAGCGACTGGGTGAAGGTCCCGCCACCGCGACCGAGATCTGGGTGCAGCCGCCCGGTACTCCGGCGGTGGGTAGCGCCTTTCTCGACGCCTACGCCGCGACGGGGGATTCTTTCTACCTCGACGCCGCGAGAAAGGCGGGTAAGGCCCTCGTTTACGGGCAGCTCGAGTCGGGTGGATGGCGCAACTCGATCGACTTCGATGGCTCGGGTCCGCGCATCGACCAGTATAGGAACGGCAAGGGGAAGGGAAAAAATTTCTCCACCCTCGATGACGACATTTCCCAGGCTGCTCTGCGATTTCTGATACTCCTGGACGCGGCGACGTCCTTCGCCGAGGCGGAGATCCACGGAGCGGTCGAGTATGCGCTGCCCCGGCTCCTCGCGGCGCAGTATGCGAACGGCGCTTTTCCCCAGGGCTGGACCGGGCCGGTCGAGTCGCGAGCGGCGGGGACGACCGCGTCGCTGCCCGATTATGACTGGCGCACCGAGGGCCGCATCAAGGAATACTGGAACGAATACACTCTCAACGACGGGCTCGCTGGCACCGTGACCGACACGCTCATTCTCGCGCATCAGATCTACAAAGAGCCGGTCTATCTCGAGGCCCTCACCAAACTGGGCGGATTCCTCCTCCTCGCGCAGCTCCCTGAACCTCAACCGGGCTGGGCGCAGCAGTATGGCGCGGCGATGTTTCCGATCTGGGCGAGGGCCTTCGAGCCTCCGGCCGTGAGCGGGCGCGAGTCCGGGGACGCGATCCTGGCGCTGCTGAAAATCGCCGCCGCGAGCGGAGACAATTCATTTGCCGCGCCTGTCGTGGCGGGGGTGAAATACCTCGAGCGCTCCCTCCTGCCCGATGGCCAACTCGCCCGCTACTACGAACTCGGGACCAACAAGCCGCTCTACATGCAGCGCTCCGGCAAGGGCTACGAACTCACCAACGACGACTCCTCCCTGCCCGATCACTACGGCTGGAAGAATCCGTCGCAGCTGCCGCTTCTGAAAGATGCCTACCGCGCCCTCATCGCCGGCCGACCTTTCGCCGAAGTGACGGGTCCACCGGCGGTCGAGGTGGCGACGGTCGAAAAAATCCTTGCCGCCCTCGATGCAAAAGGGCGCTGGATTACGACCCACGACGGTGGCGAAACCCGACTCGTCGGGCAGCCGAAATTTCAGAAGGGCGAAGAGTATCTCAGCAGCGCCGTCTTCGTGGAGAACATCGGGGCGCTGAGTCGCTACCTCACGGCGGCTAAGCTCTGATCTTCCAGTGAGCCTGCCGGAGCTGTGCCATGGGCGACTCCGCCATCTTCTCATACCAGACGCTAACAAAACTACCGTCCTCCAGTTCCACCGTCGAGGGATAGCCGAGGTCGCCGCCGATCCCGTCTTCGGAAAGGGCGAAGGGCTCTGACCAGGTCGCGCCCTCATCCGCGCTGACGCGAGCCTGATTCCCGAAGGGCTTGCGCCGATAGCCGTAAGTCATCAGAAGCCTGTCATCGCGCAGCCTCAGGAGGTGAGAGGGCAGTCCCCACACCCCGATGGAGCGGGGAACGGACCACGATTTCCCCCCGTCAGTCGATTCGGTCTGCAGCGTTTCGCCTTTGTTCGCCGCGTTATGATTCCGGATCTGGGCGACGATCTTTCCGCTCGCGGCCTGGATTGCGTGGAGCTCGTGGTAGTCCGTCGCCTTGTCGCCCTCGCGGGCGGGGATCTCCGCGAGCCACTGCCAGGTCTCGCCGTCGTCTGTGGACTCGGCCGCACCGATGCGCTTCTCGCCGGTCCAGAGTTCCTTCCCCACATAGAGGAGCCGCCCGTCGCTGAGCTGGCAGGGGCCGTGCGGGCTGTTCACGATCGTCTCGATACGACCAGAGAACGAGAGCCCGCCATCGGTCGAGCGGAAGCACCAGGTCCCGAGTTCGCCCTCGCGGGTCTCTTCGTCAGTGATGCGGGCGTGTAGCGCGAGCCAGGCGGGATCGTTGGCCTTGGACCCGCCTTCCGCGACCATCGGCGCGTAGGCGAGGGAGGTGAAAGTGGTCACGATTAGGGAGCCTTTCGCCGTCTCAAGGATGCCGGCGTCGCGGTCGTCGATGGGACCGTCGTGGATGGTGCGGGGAAAAGTCCAGGTCGCGCCATTGTCGCGGGACTGCATCATTTCGACGGTGCCGAAGGGGCAGACATGACCTTCGCGCCGTCCCGACCACACCACGATGAGTCCGCCATTTTCGGTGCGTGTCAGGGTTGGCCAGCCGTGGTAGTAATTTGCCTGCGGGGAGATGATCTTCGTCTTGATCACTTCGACGGAGGCCGCCGTCGCCCGCATCGGAGCAAGCAGGGAGGTCGCACTGGCAAGGGAGAGTCCGGTGAAGCGGCGGCGGGAAAGGGGGGATGTCATCCTTTCATCTTCGGGATGGAGGAGGGAAATGGGTAGTCCGTGATCGAGTCCCGACACGCTCCCCATCGCTCGCGCAGGCCGTAGCGAAACTCGTGAGAGTTTCGGAGGCCGCAGCCATCGCCCGAAGGTCTCACGACCTTCGCTACGCTCTTGATCGTCAGCACAAGCAGTAGAGAAAAACGCGAGAGTTTCGGAGGGCAGAGCCATCGCCCGCAGCTCTAAAAAGCAGCAGGCCCCGGATATTCGGGGGCCTTCACCGCCGTTTTACTGGTAAGAATACCGGTCGATCAGAAACTCACCTGAAGGGAAAATGCAGCGTTGATCGGTCGGCCAACAGTAACCTCGTGGGTGCTGTGTGCCGTGGGAAAATAATCGGTATCGAGAAGATTCTCGATGTTCACCTGGAGACGGGTTCTCTCGTTCAGCCGGTAGTAGGCGGCGGCATCGACACGAGTGTAGCCGGGCATCGTGGCGGTGTTGTTGTTATTGACAAAGCTGTCGCCCTGATAAACAAGACCAAGGCCCAGGCCAAACCGGTCTGTCACCCGATAGTTGTTCCATAGTGAAAAGGTGTGCTCGGGCAGTTCACGCGGGCGAAGTCCCGTAGGGCCGCCGCGATCAACCTGCTCGCCATCAAGGAAGCTGTAGCCGGTTAGAACCGACCATTGATCGGTGAGCTTGCCTGCGAGTTGAGCTTCGAAACCTGTCGTTTTCGTATCAATGACATCGAGTGTTGCAGGATCGGCATCGGATACCTGTGGAGAGCTCTCTTCGATTTCGAAGACGGCCATACTAAAGCTGAGATCGGGTTTGATATCCACCTTTACGCCTGCCTCGAGGTTGGTAGAGATGTTGGGATCAAGAGCGTTGTTGTCACCATTGATGTTATCGAACTGCTCGCCACTGCGCGGGAGGAACGACTTACTTTGGCTTCCGTAGAGGGAAACGTTTTCAAATGGTTTGAAGATCACCCCCAGGCGCGGGGAGAATTGCTCGTCCATGCGAGTTCTCGTTTCGCCATCTACCGCATTGAAGACCTCGATATCAAAAGTGTCGAAACGGCCCCCGAGGATGAGGTCGAAGTGTTCGTTCAAGGCAATTTCATCTTGAAGGAAGAAGGAGTAGGTATCGATTTCGACACGGGTATCATCAGCAAGATCCGCATTGAAGCTGTTGGTTGCGCGTTGGCCGGCTGAATTAATACCACTGCCTCCCTGCAAACGGAAGTTGGCTGCATTGAAAACTTCGGTGTCACTCTGATTGGTATCCCAGAATGAGTTGAAACGGTCCTGATCGGACGATGTATTGCTGAATTCAGCTCCGATAATTACCTTGTGATCAATCGACCCGGTCGCGAATTCGCCAATCAAATCTCCCGAAAAGACAAGGTTCTGTCGAGTCATTGAGTCAACGTATCCGTCAATGGTGATCAGGTCTGTTGCCTGATTGTAGTCGGATGCATAAAAGTTCTGATACGCTTTGTTGTAGTCGGCATACGAAGTGGTCACCCGGCCCTTCCAGTCGTTGGAGAAACGGTGATTCAGCGTGGCACGGAATACATGCGCCTCGAAATTGGCAACATTGAGATCAGGATCTCCGAAAACAATCCCGGAAAGTGCCTCTACCGGAAGTCCGTTCGCACCCGTAGGAATGCCGCGGTCGATGAAATTTTCGAAGTCGCTGTATTCGTAGGAGAGATCGAGCCTCGTATCAGGGCCGAGAAGGATGGCCATTGTCGGGTTTACGCCGATTCGATCACCGCCGTAGAAGTCGCGATGATTCTCCAGAGTCTCGTAGAAGGCGTTGAGTCGGAGTGCACCCCACGGCTTGGTGACTGACTCCTTGCCGCCCTCGGAGCCGCCGCCTCCGAGGGACTGGTTGTAGTCGAAATCGGAGTAAGTGGCTCCGAAGGAATCAATCGTATATCCGAGGTTGGTAAAGTCATCATCGATCACCGCCTTTTTCATGACGCGGTTGATAATTCCGCCGGTACCACCTCGTCCGAAAAGGAGAGCACTGGGCCCTCTCAGAACCTCGACCTGCCCGACATTGTAAAGCGAGCGGAAATACTGCACATCGTCCCGGACACCGTCGATGAAGAAGTCTGCGGTGGAACGAACCCCGCGGAAAACAACGGCATCCCTGTGTCCCTCGCCTTGTGTGTTGGTTAGACCGGGCGTGTAATCGACGATCTCGCCGATGCTGAGAAAGCCCTGTTCGTCGATCTGCGCCTCGGAAAAGACCGTGACACTTTGTGGCACATCGATAAGAGGAGTCCCTGTCCTGAGACCATTCACTTTATCCGATAGAATGAGGGGTTCGAGTTCGATGACTGGCTCGGGCACGAGTGAGGGGGCCGGAGGCGGGGTCGGGCGCACCACAGGGGCGCGGCGTGGTGAGGGTGCCGGGGCAGCGCTTTGCGCGGTGACGACCGTCTCAGAGAGGTCTTCCTGAGCCTGCCCCGGGCAAGGAAGGAGAAAAAGCGGGAGCAGCAATGCTGTCACTGCGCGACGGGCCAGGGGGCGATTTGTTTTTAGAATGGTAGAGTGTTGCATGGGTGAAAACGATTAGAATAAATTTTCCTGGAATCAAGTGATATTGAGAACTAATCCCAATAAAAGGTAATTTCCTCAGTCGGGAAAACCTGAAAAATTGATTTAATATGAAAATTAGCAGTTTTGGCGGTTCTGGCGGCGGCTCTGGCGGCGGTTTTGTATGGGCGGAGGGATGGCGGGTTGGCCCTCGAAAAGAAAGTCGGAGAGACCCGTGTTGGACAAGTAGGGAGGAAAGATCCCTTTTCACGGAGCGGCTCCGCAACTAGTATGCCCCATGGAGAAGGCAACTTTCCGAATCGAACGCGACACGATGGGGGAGATGGAAGTGCCTGCGGCGGCGCTCTGGGGGGCGAGCACGCAGCGGGCGGTTTTGAATTTCCCAGTCTCGGGCGAGGTGCTCGACCCGGCCATGATTCACGCCTACGGACTCATCAAATGGGCGGCGGCGAGGGCGAATCGGGAGCTGGGCATCGTCCCCGGTGACCTTGCCGATCTCATCGAGAGCGCCGCGGCCGAGGTCTTTGCGGGAACGCTCGACGAGCATTTTGTGATCGACGTTTTCCAGACCGGATCGGGGACGAGCACGAACATGAATGTGAACGAGGTCATCGCGAACCGCTGTTCGCAACTCGCCGGCGAAGCGGTCGGTTCGAAGCGTCCGGTGCATCCCAATGACCATGTCAATCAGAGCCAGTCCTCGAACGACACCTTTCCCACGGCGATGCATGTCGCGGTGGCGATGAGTTTGAAAGGGGACCTCATCCCCGCTCTGATGAAAGCGCGGGACTCCATGGGGGCAAAGGCGACCGCCTTTCACGAGGTGCTCAAGATCGGACGCACCCACCTGATGGACGCGACCCCGGTGCGCCTCGGGCAGGAGTTCGGGGGCTACGCCCGGCAGCTCGATCTCGCGGTGGTGCGGGCTAACAAGGCGCTCAAGGCTCTCTCTGAATTGCCTCTCGGCGGCACGGCGGTAGGGACGGGGCTGAATTGCCCGCCGGGATTCCCCGCGCTCGCGATCGGCTTTATTTCGGAGAAAACGGGCCTCGTTTTTGTAGAAGCGGAGAATCACTTCGAAGCCCAGGCGGCGCGGGATGCGGTGGTCGAGGTCAGCGGACAGCTCAAGACGATCGCGACGAGCCTCTTTAAAATAGCGAACGACATCCGCTGGCTCAGTTCGGGGCCGCGCTGCGGGTTGGGGGAGATCGCGCTGCCGGCGACGCAGCCGGGGTCGTCGATCATGCCGGGCAAGGTGAATCCGGTCATGGCTGAGGCGGTCATGCAGGTCTGTGCCCAGGTCATCGGCAACGACACGGCCGTGACATGGGGCGGGGCGAACGGAAATCTGGAACTCAATGTGATGATGCCGATGATGGCGCAGAACACCCTGCGATCGATCCGGCTTCTCAGCAAGGTCGTCGATCTTTTCCGGGAGCGCTGTCTCGATGGTATCACCGCAAATGAAGAGCGCTGCGCGGAAATGATCGAGTGGTCGATGGCGATGGTCACGACCCTCGCGCCCCGGATCGGCTACGAGGTAGCGGCCGAAATCGCGAAGACGGCCGTGACGGAAGGGAAAACGGTCAGGCAAGTCTGTGAAGAACGTGCTGTCCTGCCGCAAGCGGAACTCGATCAGCTGCTCGACCCGGCGGGCATGGTGTGAGCGGCGGGGACGAAACTCTCACGAGTTCCGCTGCGCCCTGCGCGTCCGAGCGAGAGCGTAGTGAAGGTGGTGACACCTTCGGGCGATGGCCCGGCGGGGGACGAAACTCTCACGAGTTCAGTCAGATCGACCCGGAAGACGGATCATTTTACTTCCCTGATGATTTCCGCCTGTGCTAAGCTTCCCCCTTTGCTGTAAAGTAATCGAAATTAGAACCATGCCGAGAAGAGCCAGCTCTGGAGTTAACATTGGGCAGATCGCCGGGATCGCCGCCGCGATCATCGGATTTGTCGTGATCGCCGCCCTGCTTTTTAAACTGATCGCGGGCGGTCTCCTCGGGGGCGGGGACAAGCCTTCGGCAAAACGCTCCACCGGGAATGCCACTCTCCTCAGTCTCGCGACCTACCGCAGCAACGGCAACAGCCTGCGCGGGAATGTCTACCGGGTCGAGGGCAAGGTCGAGGAGACGCTGCGCTGGACGGCGGATCGCGGTCGCCTCATCAGCTTCGAGGCCAACGACGCGACCGAGACTATGCCTGTGCCCATCCTAGTCCCGGAAGACTTTAGCAACATCAATATCGAGCGCGGCACCGAGATGGCCATCGTCGTGCGCGTCGATCGCGACGGCACCCTCGTCGCCGAGGCCATCGACGAGTGAGCCACCGTTTCCCCTTTTTTTTCTGCCTGCCATGAAAACCCCGCTGCTCTACACGCTCGCCCTCACCGGTCTGATCTCCGCGTCGCCCACCGTCGCCCAGGTCTACACTCCACCGTCCGGTGGCGGAGGCGGTGCTCCCTCTGGCGGTGGAGCGCAACCCGGAAACACGACCACGATCGTCAACCAGGGCGGCAACCAGCCGCAGGGGAATCAGCAGGTCGTGGGCAACGATGTGCCCTACTTCGATCCGACCACGGATGTCTTCTCTTTTGACGGGAAGAATTTCAATGTGAACGACAACCGCGTTTTCCGCGCCCGGTTTGAAAAATACCTCAACGCCGAAGAGGCCGGTTCGGAGGCGGACACGGCCTACCGTGCCTCTATCCGCGAGATCCTCGATACACTCTCGCCGCACAACCGTGAGGCGTCGAAATTCCCCAAGGCGGTCGCGATGCTCCAGTACACCGCGCAGTTCCCGCAGGATGCCCGCCTCTGTGAGTCCCTCGCCAATGCCGTCTACCGGGTCTATCTCGCCCAGCGTTCCCAGGCCGAGTTGCAGACTCTCAACATCCAGCTCGACGACCAACGTCGCCAGCTTGACTGGAACTTCGACACCTGGACGAAGCCCACCAATATCCGCAAAGAGCGCAAGCTCTCAGACGATCCCACGCCCGTTGATGCTCCTGCGGTAAATCCCGCCAATGCCGGGCACATCCAGCGCTACATCCAGCGTATCGCCGAGGTCGAGGCCGAGCGAGTCGCGAACAAAGCCAAGGGCCAGCTCTCCGAGATCGAAGCAAAGCTCGAGTTCCAGGCGCTCGTGGTGCAGTTTTTCCTCCAGCGCCGCTTCGAGCACGTCGTCATGGCGACACGCTTTTACACCGAGTTTTTCAAAGACGGCGCCGGCAAGCTGGAGTTCGAAGAGGGTTCCGAGGTCGAGCAGTCCTTTAGCAAAACGATAGGATTCAATCCTACTATTTCCACTCTCGACGCGTTTGCCAACGAGGCCATCCGCGACGTCGGGCAGTCGGTCGAGTCCTTCGGCTTCCTTCTTGATCAAGGCGAGATCGATGGGGCGATGCGCCAGTTGCAGCAGGCCTTCGTCACGGGGGAGCACCTCCCCCCGGTTCAGGGCGTGCCCCGCGAACGCAAGCGCATGGTCCAGAGCTACGCGCAGAACTCCTTCCAGCTCGTCAATGCGATCGAGGTGAAGGACTACACCCTCGCCGAGAAGCTCGTCACGGAGATGAAGACCCAGGCGGGGGATTTCGATCACTCCAAGCCGACCGCCGCGATCGAGACCGCGAAGTTGAGCAGCAGCATGCGCATCCGCACGGCGAAGAACGCGGCTCTGCAGGGCGACAACGATGCCTACGAGACCAACATCCTCGCCGCCGCCCAGATCTGGCCGACCAATCCGATGTTGCAAGAGCAGTTCAACCTCATCGCCGACTCGGCCGATGTGCAGCAGCAGGCCAAGCTGGAGTTCGACCGTCTTCTCAGCACGCAGAGTTATCGGCAGATCTTCACGGACAAGGCGCGCTACATGGCCGCGACCGCCGAAGATCCCGAGCGACTCGAGGCGCTCGAGCAGATCGTGGGCAACATTCAGGAGATCGAGACGGTCATGAAACAGGCCGAGACACTCTCAAAAGCGGGGAACGAATACGCCGCCTGGGAGATCGTGGAGAAGACCTTCCAGCGATTCCCCGACGATGTCGCGCTCAGTGCGAAACGGTCCGATCTCGCCACCGATGTCGCGCCCTTCGTGAAGGCGCTGAAGAATGCGGAGAATCAGGAGAACCGCAAGCAGTTCGGCTCGGGGCTCGCCTGGTTTCTCTCCGCGAGACAGATCTATCCACAGAGCGAGTTCGCCGAAGAGGGGATCAAGCGACTCATCGACAACATCCTTCCCGAAGAGGAGGGCGCCGTCGGCAGCGGCCTCGGTTCGTCAGCGGACACAACCGGTGGAGCCGACGATTCTCTCTGAGGCGAAGTTTGACCTTCGCCTTGGACTGCCCTTGGACTGCGGCAGCCCTGCTGCCGCTTTGTGCGATGTGCTCGAACGCGGGCACATCGCACAAAGCGGGCAATCTCCCCGCCACGTTCCCGTGAGGGAAATAGTAGAGGAAATTTCCACAATCAAATTGACGACTGGTGTTTTGAACGCAATCTAAAGACAGCCCACTGATCGCTCTTCCATGATACGTAGATATTTGTCCAAATCACTCCCCGCTGCCGTTGCCGTGCTTCTCCTCGCGGTCCTCAGTTCCTGCACTGTCGATGAAAACGCGGCGCTCATCATCCCGGGCAGTCCCACCGGTAGCGGGAAAGAAGAGAAGAAGACAGATGTGAAGACGGATTCGGCCCCGCTCTCCTGGGCGGAGAAAATGAAGGCTGAGAAGGCAGCGAAAGCCGCCGCGAAAGAAAAAGAGGAAGCCGCCGAGGCGAAGGCACTCGCCGCCGCGAAGAAAATCGAAGACGCCGCCAAAGCGAAAGAGGGCGCGGCCGAGGCGAGGGCCCTCGCCGCCGCAAAGAAAATCGACGCAGCCGCTGAGCTCAAAGCGACACGCGATGAGGAGATGCGCCTCGTCGCCGAGAAAAAGGCCGAGGCCGCCGAAGAGGCCGCCGAGCTTGCTGCCGCTGAGGCGAAAGCAAAAGCCAAGGCAGACAAGGCCAGCGCGGAACAGAGGGTCCGCGACGAGGCGCTCGCCGCGAAAGAGCAGAAGCGCGAAGCCGGGAAGCTTGCCAAAATCGAAGCCCGAAACAAAGCCGAGGTGGATCGCGCTGCCCGTGACGCCTCCCGTGAGGTCGCCGCTCTCGCCACGTCGAACCGCAGGGGTGGCGGGTTTTTCCCCCGGCTCTCCGTGGGAACCACTTCCAAGCAATACCGGAGCGAAGGCCACGACATCTATGTGAACGAGATGCTGCTCCCGACCCTGAATCCCGCCAACGCGAAGATCGAAGTCAGCCTTAGCGAGCAGCGTGCCCGAGTCTACCGCAAGGATGGGGGGCAAACGCTACTCGTCATCGACACCCGAATCTCCTCGGGCAAACCCGGTCATGCGACCTCGACCGGGAGCTACCATATCAAAGAGAAGCTGGTCGCGAAGCAGTCGACGCTCTACGGCACCTGGGTCAATTCGGCCGGTGAGACTTCGGGCAGCAGCAATGACAGTCGCTTGCGCCCGGCGGGTGCCTCGCGGTTCGTCGGTACCGAGATGCCTTACTGGATGCGGATCAACGGCGGCATTGGGATGCACATCGGCTACGTCCCCGGTTACCCGGCCAGCCACGGCTGCATCCGTGTGCCCGAGGCGATCCAGCCGCTCATTTACTCCAAGGTGGGTCTCGGCACCCAGGTGACAATCTCCCACTAAGCGACGTAGCATCTGTCGCGAAGTTTCCGGGGCGGCCTTCGAAAAGAAGCGCCGCCTTTTTTCGTCCGGGGCAAAAATTTTCGGGCTCCCCATCGGCGAAATCGTATTACAATCAGTGACATGAGTGAATTGCCGAATCCGATCATCAAGCTGGGAGTGAACATCGATCACGTCGCAACCCTGCGTCAGGCGCGGTATGCGACGATGCTCGAGGCGCACAATGCCGAGCCCTCGCTCCTCGCGGCGGCGCACGAGGTCGAGGCTGCCGGTGCCGATTCGATCACCGTGCATCTGCGCCAGGATCGACGCCACATTCAGGACGCCGACGTCTTCGAGCTGAAGGAAAAGATTCACACAAAGCTGAATCTCGAGATGGGCAACACGGCCGAGATCCTCGCCATCGCGCTGGAGGTGAAGCCCGAGTTTGTCTGCCTCGTCCCCGAGAACCGGCGCGAGATTACGACTGAGGGCGGGCTCAATGTCGTCAATGCCGACACCTCGCTCGAGCGGACCATCCGCACCCTGCAGGGCGCGGGCATCCAGGTAAGTCTTTTTGTCGATCCCGAGGTCCAGCAGATCGAGGCCTCGGCCCGGCTCGGGGCGGACATGATCGAGCTGCACACCGGCTCTTTCGCCAACGCTGCTCCCGGGGGAGGGGAGGCGGAGTTCCTCCTGCTCTGCGAGGCGGCCATCCTCGGGCATCGTCTCGGACTCCAGGTGAATGCGGGCCACGGTATCACCCTGATCAATCTGCCGAAGCTTATGCAGGTGCCCCACCTCGCCGAGCTGAATGTCGGGCATCACCTCGTCGCGCGGGCGATCTTCGTGGGGCTGGCGCGATCCGTCCGCGAGATGCGGACGATGATGAGCGCCTATCCGATGAGCCCCGGCACATGATCTGCGGCTTGCGGCCGGGAAGCACTTGACCATGACCCTCCCGAAGGTGTTCACTAGACCCGATTTGAAATCGTTTGCTGACACCTACCGGCGCATCGGGCGCGGCCTCTTCGGGATGTCCAGTCTCTGGCTGGCAGACGACCACCTCGTCTACGTGAAAGGGACGGGGTTCCTGATGCCTTTTCTCGAGGAATACAAGCGCTTCCGCCTCGCGGACATTCAGGCGATCACTCTCGCGAGGACTTCGCGTGTCGGAAAAGGGCTGCTCTACACCATGGCCCTGCTCTTCTGCTCGGCTCTCGTCGCTCTGATCTTCGCGCTCACCGAGACGATGCGCCCTTTCACCGTAGTGGCGATCTCGTTCTTCCTCCTCGCCGGGCTTGCCGCTCTCGCCCTGCTCGTGCGGCATCTCATCCTCGGTCCCACCTGTGTCTGCGACGTGCAGACGAGCCTCACCCGCGAGCGACTGCGTCCCCTCAACCGCTACCATGGCGCGCTCCAGACCATCGCCATGATCGAGGGGCTGGTGCGGGAACGGCAAGCCGGAATGGCCGGGCAATCGGCCTCGGAAGACGGCGCTGAGACGGCTGCGACGCGCCCGGCAGGGACTTTCCGGGGCGATACATTCGGGGTGCCGGCACCGGTTCCTGCGGCGTTTGGCGTCTTTCTCGTCCTCGGTCTCGCCGGTCTCGCGGGGTTGCATCTCGAGAGTGTTGCTCTCACGGCGGGGGTGCTCGTGATGGTCCTGCTCGGCAGTCTCATGCTCACGATGGCCCTGGTCGCGGTGGTAAGGAAGACGACCCCCGATTCCCTGCGCATGGTCTTGTGGATCACGATGGGAATCCACTTTCTCGTCGTCGGGACGGGCGCCGTCTACTTCCTGATGGCGGCGACAGCGGACCCCGCCTACACCGTCGGCATCACCGGGCCGCTCGAGGCCTTTACGGGGATCGCGACAAATGGCGGGGCCGTCTTTTACGGGATCTTCCTCGCTCTCTTCCTCGGCTACTTCGTGACCGGTCTCACCGGACTAATCGAAGCGGGGAAATGGCGGCGGCGTCTTCAGTTGGCTGTGGCCATCGACGCGGGTGAATCCGCTGCGGCGGTGAAGGAGGAAAATGAGTAGTCCCATCGCCAAATCGATCTGTCTGATCCATCCGGACCGGTCCGCCGTGGCTCGCTGTCCGTCGTGCCGCGAGTTTTTCTGCGGGGAATGTATCACGGAGCATTCCGGGAAACTCATCTGCGCCGCCTGCCTTGCCAAAGGATCGGCCGAGCGGCAGGTCGAGAGGAAAAAGCGGTCCGCGCTGCACCCGGCGGCGGCGATGCAACTCGTGATCGCACTCCTCCTCTGCTGGGCCCTCTACTACTTTGCCGGGCAATTTCTCAGCGAGATCCCCGACGAGTTCCACGACGGAACGATCTGGGAATAAAGCGACACGATGAGCAAGGTGAGTCGCAGAACAACCCGTCGCCGTCGCGAGACCGGAGCCCTCCAGATCCTCGAGGAGGCCTTCCACCTGCTGCGCTCGGCAGACGTGACCTGCTTCTGGACCTTCTATCTCGGTGCCGTGCCGTTCGCCCTCGGCACGCTCTACTTCGTTGCGGACATGAGCCGTAGCAGTCTCGCGCAGCGCGATGCCGCTTTTGTCGCGGTGGTGATGGTCGCACTCTATTTCTGGATGCGCTACTCTCAGGCGAAGTTCTGTGCCGGTCTCTGGCGGACCTTGAGCCCGGGGGCGGAGCGCGTCACGACACGCCGCGAACGCTTCGCGAGTGTCGCGGCGCTGTCGCTGCTGCAGGCTCTCCACCTGCCCATCTTCGTCGTCGGGGCCTTCTTTGCGATTCCGTTAGGGTGGGTCATCGCGACCCAGCAGAACTTCAGCGTGCTCGCTCTGACGCAGGACCACGGCGGGCGACCGCTGCGGGAGCTGCTCTTGAAAAGTATCCGCTTCTCCCATCACGAGTGGGCGCAGAATCACGCCATCCTCCTGATCTTCTTTTTTGTCTCCCTCTTCACCTGGGCGAACATCGTCGCGACCTGCGTGCTCGTGCCGGGCTTCGGGAAGTCACTCTTCGGTGTCGAGAATGTGTTCACCCTGAGCCCGATCGCTGCGGTGACGAACACGACCTTTATCCTCGGTTCTCTCCTGCTGATGCAGATGGTGATCGTGCCGCTGATGCTCGCGACCTACGTGCTGCGCTGTTTTTACGCCGACTCCCGCAGCTCGGGGGCGGATCTGCTCAGCCGGCTCGCGACGTGCCGGGAGGAGCGGGAAAGGACGATGCGGCGCGAGCAGGGCGTCGCCGGTCGCTCCGTCGCAGGTCCGGGTATAGCGGCGCGTCTTCCCCTGATCGTTCTAGCGCTACTCTGGCTCGCAGGGGCGGGGATGACGCGGGCGGCCGAGGGCGGCACGAAATCTCCCGCCGTCGAGAACGTCGATCCTGCTGAAAGTCCGCCCGACGATCGGTCAGAGCAGTTCCGCAACGAGATCACCGAGACTCTCGAGCAGAAGAAGTATCAGTGGCAGCTCTCCCGCCGTGCTCTCGCGATCGAGGGCGAGGAGGAGCAGTCGTGGATCGCCATGCGGATCAAGGAGATCGCCGATTCGGCGAAAAAGCTCGTCGATGCGGCGGGGGAGTGGTTTGACCAGACGATGCGCCGTCTCATGGAGAGGAGCCGGTCCGGAAGCGGCGGGGACAAGGATCCTGACTTCGGCTTTTTCAAAGGACTTAGCTCCGGGGTCTCTCTGGCCCTTGTCGGGCTCATCGTCGGCCTGCTGATCTGGCTGGGATTCGTCCTCTACCGCACCCATCTCAACCGGGTCAAAGTGGAGATCACGGACGAGGGCGTGAGCGCGGTGATCGATCTCGCGAGCGAGGACATCGTCGCCACCCAGTTGCACGAGGATGAATGGATGCGTCTCGCCCGCGAACAGATCGAGAAGGGCGACGAGCGACTCGCAGTGCGCGCGCTCTTCCTCGCGACCCTCGCCCATCTCGGCGACAAGGGGCTGCTGAAGATCGCTCGTTTTAAGTCCAACCGCGACTACCGCAGCGAGCTGGCGTTGCGGGCGCGCAATCTGGGCAATCTGAGGAGCGCCTTTGATGAAAACACGACCCTCTTCGAGCGGGTCTGGTACGGGATGCATCAACTCGGCGAGGGATCGATCGATTTTTACCTGAAGAATCACGAGTCCATCGCCCGCGAATCGAGGAAGGGTGCGGGGCCCGCCCTGCCGCTCACCGGAGGGAGGAAATAGCGCCATGCTGACACGGGGGAACATGTTGCGGTTGGGATTGATCGTCCTCGGAGTGATCCTGACGGGGGGCTTCTTCACGGTGTTGGAGCGGCGCTTTGCCGAAGGTGGTCTCTACCCGCACTACGCGAGTTTCCGGACCGATCCCATGGGGACGAGTGCCTTTTATGAGACCCTGGAACGACTCGACTCCTTCGTGGTCTCGCGTAATCTGAAGTCCCTCAACACGCTCAAAGAGCTCGACGGGGAGACCGCCATCCTCCTGCTCGGCTATCCGCGCGAGGATTTCGAGAGCCTGCGGGCCCCGCTCGACTCCGAGGTGCTGCGAGCGGTTGACGCCGGGGCGCGTCTCGTCATCACCATGAATCCCGAACTCGTTCCCGAGGTCTATAAGCCGGCGCTCTCGGATGTGGAGAAGAAGTGGATCGAGGAACGACGTCGCATCCGCGAAGAGCGTCTGCGCCGCGCCCTCAAGGGCGAGCAGGGCGAGCACGGAGAGGAAGAACCCGGCCGTGACGAAGAGGAGGACGAGGAGAAAAAAGAGGAGGAACGCCTCGAGCGGGAAATGATCGAGATGGTCGGGCCGCTCTTCACGACACACACGGGATTCGATTTTTCCACCCTCGAGGGCTTCGAGCGTCCCGAGGGCGGATGGGAGACCGAGTCGGGCGAGACGCTCGCGGCTGATGGAGTCCCGTCTGAGCTCCCGAAGTGGCGCTCGCAGTTCCGCCTCGAAGTCCGTGAGCCTTCGTGGAAAGTGGTCGCCCTCGTCGGGGGGGATCCGGTCGTGATCGAGCGCCCGTGGGGGCGGGGGAGTATAGTTGTGACGACGGACAGCTATTTTGTCAGCAACGAGAGCCTCCACTTCGGGGCCGAGACGGGATTCCTGCTCTGGCTCATCGGGGGCAAGACAAAAGTCGTTTTTGACGAGACGATCCACGGGACGGTCGAGTCGGGCGGGGCGATGAAGTTGATCCGCCGCTACCGCGCCAACGGGGTGTTTTTCGGCCTGCTCGTCTTCCTCATCCTCTGGGCCTGGCGCAGCGCCTCGACTCTCGTGCCGGGGAACGAGGAGAACGAGCGCGGGATCATCTCCGCCGCAGGGGCCGTCGCGGGCGAGGAGACGGGGTCGGGATTTATCCGGCTCCTCCGTCGCAGCGTGCCGCCCTCGGCGCTGCTCTCCCAGTGCGTCGAGGTGTGGCGGGGATCACTCACCGCCGACCTGCCGTCTGAGACCGCGAGTCGGATCGACGGACTCGTCGCCGGCCATCGCCGCGACCCGAAACGGCACGGCATCGTCGAGACCTATACCGCGATCGCCGGGCTGCTTCGAAAACGTTGACAAGTCAGGCAAGCGCCGCGAATGAACCAGCGAGCCGGGCCCTCTGGCCGCGGCGACAGGGTTTGAAAAAAGAGATCTGAATGACTATTTGGTATTGGTTGGGACACACTCTCTCAAAGTGGTTCGCGAAGCTGGTCTGCTCGTATCGGGTGCAGAATCGCGAGGGACTCGAGGACCTGCCCGACGGGCTGCTCATCGCGTCGAATCACGTCAGCTTCCTCGACCCGCCCTTCATCGGCGCGGCCTTCCCCGGTCCGATCAACTACTTCGCCAGAAAGACGCTCTTCGACCACCCCGTCGCGAACTTTATCTTTACTCGTGTCAATGCGATCCCGGTGAATCAGGACAAGCCCGAGATTTCGTCTCTCAAGCTCGTCATCAACCTGCTCAAAGCAGGGGAAAAAGTCCTCATCTTCCCCGAAGGCGAGCGGTCAATCGACGGCATAATGAAGACCGAGGGGGAGCCCGGCATCGGCATGATCGTAAGCAAGGCGAATGTCCCGGTGCTGCCGATCCGCATCTTCGGACCCGAAAAAGCTCTCCCGCGCGGCAGCGGGAAAATCAGGCGCCACCCTGTGACCCTCGTCGTGGGCGAGCCCATCGATCTCAGCGATCTGCTCGAAAAGTCCGACCTAGGGACAAAGGAACGCTACCAGGCGATCGCGGCACGCATCATGACGGCGATCGCGGCGCTCGAGATGACGGATAGCCGCGGGGAGTGACTCGCCGACGCCGGGGTCCTACTGACCGAGATTGCGGAAGATCACGAGATTGTTCGTGCTGCGACCGGCGGCGATGATGTCGGGACGTCCGTCGCGATCAATGTCTACGACTTTGAGGTCTTCGGTCGCGACGAGATCGTTCGCGACCCAGGCCCCCTGCTCCCACGAGCCGTCCTCTTTCTGCAGAAATAGTTTTATCCCGACATGCCCCTCGGCGTCGGGGTTGCGCCAGCCGGCGACGATGTCTTCGCGGCCGTCACCGTTGAAGTCGCCGACCCCGAGGGCGTGCCCCTGGTTGAAGGCGTCGGTCAGAAGGGTGCGCGCCCATTTGCCGTCTCCGCTCTCTCGGTAGACGACGAGATCGTTTCCATGAAAGGGCTCGATCGTGGCGATGAAGCCGTCGCCCTTCGCGATCTCGCCGACGCCCCGGGTCGGTGGGGTGGAGTTCCCGGTGGAAATGAGCAGACTCGAGTCCGACGCGCCGATCTTTTCCCTCACGATCCCCTCTGCCCCGCCGATGTAGAGGTAGCCGTCGCGGTGGTCGAGATTATGGGTGATGTGGAGCTTTGCCCCGAGCGCTTCGTGCGTCCAGGCGGTCTCGTCAGCAGCCTTCGCGGGATCGACGCGGTATCTCCTGACATTGACAAAATTTTCGCCCTCGCCGTTTTTGTTTCCGATGCCGTGGAGGGGCAGCACGATCAGTTCGTGGCCGCCGTCGCCGCGCGGAACCCAGCGCATCCGATGGGTCGTGGGATCGTGGTAGAGGGGGACCGGCTTCCACGGCGCGCCTGCTGCCTCAGGGCGCTGGAGGTAAAAGACCGCACCCGACAGAGTCTTGTCGGTCGTCTCCCCGGGGTTCCATTGGGCGCCGGCAACGACCTCGACTTTGCCGTCGCCGTCGAGATCGGCGGCGGTGAGGCAGACATTGTCACGCAGGGTCAGATTGCGGGCGAGGGCGGCCTTTTCCCAACCGGGGCTGCGGTACCACGAGATCTCGCTCTTGTCTGCGAGGAGGATGTCGTCGGCACCGTCTCCATCGACATCACCGATGGCGATGCCGTAGCCGATCTCAACCGCGTCGTCGATGACGATGGCTTCGAACTTCGGTGACTCGACCTGGCCGATCGCTCCGGCAAAGGGGAAGAGGGAGACGGCAAGTAGGCCGAGACGGGTGCAAAGGAAGAGGGTTGGGTGCATGACTCGAGAGGGTTCTACTATGACCCCTTACGGGTAATTCAGTCAAGAATAAGGGTGCCGGCACCGGTGGGCGCAGCCGGTCTCGGAGGCGGGGCGTTCGGATTCGGCGGCGGGGCGGGGGCTTTGGGCGGGCTGGCCGCGACAAAGGTGCGGATGTGGGGGATCTCGGGCGGGTGCTCTTCGATGATGACCTCGGTCTCGCCCGAGGCTTTTTGTGCTGCAAGCGCCGCCTGGAAGATGGCAATGGTGTAGGGCTGGAAGCGGGCCGCGCCCCAGTCCTTGCGCTCGGCGGTGAGCTTGGTGATGAACTCGGCCCTGGCGCTTGCTTCAGTAAGATCGGCAGGCACGGCGGCGGTGACGCGGGCGTCGAGTTCGGTGTGCTCTTTGTTGCGCTCTTCGACCATGTAGGGACCAACGGCGTTGGCAATCTTCATATACTCCGCATCGGGGATGAGGTCGAGGTTGTAGCGAACCACTTCGATCGCGGGAGCGGCGCGGGGCTCGAGTTTGTCGCCTTCCCAGACCGACCAGCCGGCGGGCACGCGGAACTGCTCGGACTTGGCGCGGGCCTGGAGGTAGGTCTCGAAGCTGTCGGGGGCGACGTAGAAGTAGAAGAGGGTGCGCCGGTTCGTCGCGGCCTGCTTGCAGAATTGCTCGAACTCGGAATTTGCCGCGAGGAACTGCTCGGCAGTCCAGCCCCCTTCGGCTTTCATCTCCAGCCCCATCTTGATCTTCTCGGTTCCCGACTGGGCGATGTGATATTTGAAGTCTTTGGGTCCGTATTTGCCGTCGCCGAAGAAGGCGGCGATCTTTTTGAAGTCGTAGCGGAATTTCGAGACTGCGAGCTCGGCTTCCTCCTGCGCTCCGAAGATGCGTTGCAGGACGGAGGCTTCCGCGACGGCGACTCCTTCGCGGTTTGTCCAGACGGGTTTGAGGGCGTCCCACGCGGCGAGATCGTCGCGGTCGCGGCGAGTCAGTCGATATTTCTCGGTCTTGGCGAGGTAGGCGCCCGCATCATTCTTCCTGGTACCTTTGACCTCGTAGGTGTAGGAGCCGATCGCCTTGCCGGTGAAGGCGAGGTCGCTAAAGTTCTGCTCGATCACGTCGCGGATCTTCAGGGTGTGCTCGTAAGGATCGCCGATGTAGTAGAGTTTGCCGAATTTGCAGACGAGATAGAGGGCGCGCGACTCTTTGTCAGCGACCCGCGGGTTGGGCATGAGGACTTCCTTGGCCAGGGCCACTTCGACCTCCGGGGTGGTCGCGAGCATCGCGGCGAGCTCTCGATTGCGGGCATCTGCGGTCTGCACCTTGGTGTCGTTCTCGGTCTTGGAGGCGATTTGCTCGTCGACTTTGGCCTGCCACTCGGCGATGTCCGAGGTCTTGTCGGCGAGTTCTTCGTTGTTCTTTTCGAAGTCCTCCAGCTCGGCGACGAGTTGGGTGGCCTGCTCGTCGGTGGGGAGATTCTTGAGGGTGTTGGTGTGGGTCTGTTCGAGTTCCTGCAGGTTCTTGAGGGTCTTGTCGCGGCTGACTTTCATCGCCTCGAGCTCCTCTTTGGAGACTTCGGGCAGGTTCTCGACGACTTGTTTCACCGCCGCGCTGATTCCGAGGCTGCTGATGATGAGGATGAGCAAAAGAATGCCGACGACGTTCGTCAAGGCATCCATGAGCGAGTCCATGCTGCGCTCTTCATATGCTCTGGGTCTGCGGGCCATGGTTTACAAGGGGGAGGAGGCGGGGAAAGCGGGGGGATTTCGGGTCGGGGATCAAGGCTCGAGGAACTGGGCGAACATCTGCAAATCGACTTTGCCTTCGCCGGGGAGGGGGAGGCGACCGGGGATGAGCTCAGTGCCGTTCGCCCGGTTGTATCCGGAGACGAGAGCCGAGGCGTCGTTCAGGGTCTTGACCGCACCGGGAGATCCGCGGACGAGGAAGATGAGCCGGTTGTATGGCTCGGCTGCGATGAGCTTGAGGAAGTTGATGAAGTCTTCGCTCTGGTTGAGGGAGGCGATGGGAATGGCGGTCGGCTCCTGCGTGAGGCTGCGGTGCAGGTAGACACCCCGGTCGGAGATCTCGGCAAAATAGGGCCGGGTCGTGGCGCTGCTGCCGCTGGGCCTCACGCGGAGAGCGGCCGGCTCGGGAGGGGTGCCGCGTTTGGCGATCTCTTCTTCCTTTTTCTTGATCTCCACTTGCAGGAAGATCTCGTCAGCGACGAGCTTTTTGTTCGTCATCTGGAGCAGGTTGAACTTGGCGATGAGTTCCTCACGGCTCTTGTCGATGTCCTCCTGGTTCTCGAGCATCTTCTTGAGTGTCACCAGCTTGTCCCGGGCGGTGATGATGTCTTTGTTCTGCTGGATGACGTTTTCGATGAGTTGGCGCAGCTTGTCCTGCTCTTCCTGCTTCGCTTCTTTCTCTTTTTCCAGCACGACAAACTCGCGGGCGCGCTCCACTTCTTCGGTGGTGCGACCCTCGCCTTTGCTCATGGCGATCAGATTGATCACCACGATGATGAGGGTGAGGCACCCGATGATGCAGATGAGAATACTCAGGAAGGGGAACAGATTGACGCTCCCTCCCGTATCTCTTGCTCGCTTAGCCATGGATTAAGAAAGATGGTAGCGGAATCAGCCCCGGCTGAACCAGCCTTTTTTCTGGATTACGACCTGCTTGCCGTTCAGTTCGCCGAGGACGGCATTGAGATTTTTGATGCCTTCGGCAAGATTGGCGACCTGCGAATCGAGCGAGCGGTCGAGTTTCTTCTCGTATTTCTCGGTGCGGTCATCGATCCCCTGCATCTGTTTCTCGATTGCGGAGGCGACTCTCTCATACTGCATGGTCTGGTTGCCGAGGTTCTCTGCCATGCCCTTCTGGGTGGACTCGAAGCGGCTCATGATGTCTTTCTGGTTGCTCGCCATGGCATCGCCGATGGCTTTGAGCAGGCCGGGGTCGGAGCCGGCGTTGGAGGAAGCGCCGCCATCGTTGAGTCGCTTGAGAAAGTGATCTACACAATATTCGTCAACATCCGAGACGAGGTCGTCCTCCTGACCCTGCAGGGAACTCGCGGGGAAGCTGAGCATGATGCTGAAAACGAGCGCGAGCAGGGTGGTGTCGAAGGCGACGCCCATGCTCCCGAGAACAGTGAGGAGGGGTTCCTTGATCTGGCTCATGTCGCCCCCTTCGCCGGCCCCGAAGACAGCGCCGAAGCCGCCGATGGCCGACCCGATCCCGACGACGGTTCCGATGAAACCCATGATCGGGATGGCCCAGAGGAATACTTTGACCATCCCGTAGCTGCCGTTCGCTTTGGCCGCATCGACCTCGGAAAGGGAGGTGATCATCTGCGCCACTTCGGGGTTGTTCTGGCGGACGTAGAAGAATTCCAGCGCCTTGCGGATGCGGTTCACGATGTAAGTGTTGCGCAGGGGCTTGGGGAAGTTGATGACGTGGTCGTGGAAGGCCTTGAGGTTCGAGGTGTTGATCTCTTCGGAGATGTCGGTGGGGAGGGCCTGGATGAGCATGGCGCGGCGCTGCTGGCGCAGGGCGAGCCATTTCAGGATGAGAAGACCGCTACACCAGAAGGTGAGCAGGGTCGTGACATACTGGGTCGTGCCTCGTTCACAGAAGAGCTGGCGCAGGTATCCCGCGAAGCCCGGCTCGACCCCGGCATCGGTTTTCGGGAAGAGGAACATGAGGACGTACCAGGCGAAAGTGAGGCCGATCCCGATGCCGCCGCCGAGCCAGACGTTGACGTTCGACGGATGGGGCCCCGCGTGGCTGGATGTGATGGTCAGCTCGGGGAGCTGGTCGTAGTAGTCGCCGGCCATCTCTTCGCCTGCGCTGCCCTCGTGGGCGGCATCCGGAGGCGGCGTGCCGAAGTTCTCGGGAATCTGGATACGGGTCGAACAGCCGGGGCATTTGACCGTTTTTCCTGCAAGATCGGGCTCAGCCTGGAGCGTAATATGACAAGTGGGGCAAGCAAAATTCATGAACTCGGTGATGTATCAAACAATAAAGAAAAGTCGGTATCTACCCCGGGTCGCTTCGCGGGTCGTGAACCTTGGCGCTTTGTAGGGGAAATTTCGAGGAAAAAGTGCCGGAAATCTACGCAGAGGGAAATTCGCTTTTAGAACACTTTCGCTTATAGCTGGTGAGGATGAATTTCAGAAGGAAAAAGTGGAGCGCTCTCGTCGCCGTGGCGTTGGGCCTCATCTTGCTGCCCTCGTGCGCCATTCGCGTGAAGGTGCGCGAGGAGTGGAAAAAAGTCTCCCGACAGCCCATCGAGCTGTCCGATGCCTCACGAACTTGGGAGGCAATCCGGAAAGGGGAAACTCCCTCGGTGGAGGAGCTCGAGCTCTACAATGAGGCGGTGCGCCGCTCCGTGGTGCAGATCGGCGATAACTGGGCTTCGAATAAGGAACGTCTCTCGGAGCTGAGCACGAACTCGGGTGGGGTGGACCTGCGCGTGACTTCTGTCAATCTGCCGGATGTGGGACTCATCGAGGAGATCGTGCCAGCGGACATCGTGAAAGTGCGTCGGGGGTTCCGCTCTGAGTCGGTCGTGAACGGGCTGGGGGCTTCGCTCCTCGTAAAGCATCCGCGTAGCGAATCGGATCCGATGATCCCGTCATCCGGACTCTGGTATCCCGTCACGGCGGTGTTGAATCTGGATCAGCCAGCCGCGCCGGTGCTGGAGCTGATCGACCCGACGAAGCAGGGCTCGCTCTCCTTCCGCGGGCGGGAGTTCCCACTCTCGGCCAACTACACTGCGGCGCTGGCGCGGGATTTCCACGACCGCCAATTCGAGTTCGAGCGACTCGCCGGGCTTCTCAGTTTTGAAAAATATGCGGACCGGATCGGGCTCTACCGGGTCTCTGCCTTTGACCCGGAGAAAGAGCCCTGCCTCTTCATCCACGGCATCAACTCGAGTCCCGCGACCTGGAATGAGACGATCAATCGCCTCTACGGAGACGAAGACCTTCGCGAGCGATACGAGTTCTGGAATTTCGGCTACCCGACCGGGGCACCCATCCCCTACATGGCGTCGCGTCTGCGCGAGTCCGTCCAGCAGATGATAGCGTTCCGCCGCTCGCGGGGAGCGCCGGATGCACCCATCACCATCGTGGGGCACAGCATGGGCGGTCTGCTTGCGAAGTCGGTCACGGTCGCGAGCGGCGATGCGGAGTGGAATCAGCTCTTTAATGTGCCCATCAGCCAGTTAAAAGTGTCGGACGAGGACAGAGCGACCCTCCGCGGCATGATCTATTTCGAGCCTGTCAGCCAAGTGAAGCGGGTCGTCTTCTGCGCGACGCCGCATCGCGGCAGCAAGATGGCGGAAAACCCCGCCGCGAGGCTGGTCGTGGCCCTCATCGAGATCCCCTCGGATCTCCTCCAACTGTCCTCCGAGATCATCAGCCAGAGCGCCAGTGCGCTGACTCCGCTGGGACTCGAGTTCGCGAGAGACCGCATGACCTCGATCGAGCAGCTCAGTTCCAAGGCGCGAACGACCTCCGAGTTTCTCAACAAACCGCTCAACCCGGCGGTGACCTATCACTCCATCATCGGGAACAACTGCAGGCCCCAAGTCCCTCTCGAGAAGTCGAGCGACAACATCGTTTCCTACGCGAGTTCCCACCTTGAGGGAGTGGCCTCGGAGGTGGTCATTCAGAAATCGGACCACGGGGTCCATCGCACCGACGGCGGGATCGCGGAGATCATCCGCATCCTGCGACTTCCGTGACGTGTCGGCGCGGTGATCGTGAAAAACCGCGATTTCGCCGTTTCCAAACCGCTCAGACCTTAGTAGCATTCTCCCTATGAAAATTCCCCCGCTCCGGAAACCGGCTTTCGCCTTTCTAGCCGCCGCCCTCGTTGTCGTCGCCACCCCCGTGGTGATGTGTCAGGAAATACTGAAGGTTCTCCTCATCGACGGGCAGAACAACCACGCCTGGGCGGAGACGACTCCGGTCATGGTCGAGATCCTCGAAAAGTCGGGTCGCTTCGCCGTGACCGTCTCGACCAGTCCGCCCTCGGCCCCACGCGGTCCGAAGGCACCCCGGGACAAGAGCGAAGAGGCAAAAGCCAAGTTTGCCCTCGAGATGAAGGCCTGGGATGCATCCACGGCCAGGCACAAGCAGGAGTCAGCCGGCGCCTGGGATCAGTGGCGTCCCGATTTCGCCGCCTACGATGTCGTCGTCTCGAACTACAACGGTGAACTCTGGCCCGAGCCCGTCCGCGAATCCTTCGAAGCCTTTGTCAAAGGCGGTGGCGGTTTTGTCCCCGTCCACGCGGCCAACAATTCCTTTCCCGAATGGGCGGCCTACAATGAGATGATCGGCGTTGGCGGCTGGGGCGGTCGCAGTGAACTCTCGGGTCCCTACCTCCGCATCCGCGAAGGGAAATGGGCGAACGACACCGTCGCCGGTCGCGGCGGGTCACACGGGAAACAACACGAGTTTATCGTCGCGACCCAGGTGGCCGATCATCCGGTCACGAAAGGACTTCCTGAAAAATGGATGCATGCGCAGGACGAACTCTACGACCGCCTCCGTGGCCCGGCCCGCGATTTGACCGTGCTCGCCGCCGCGTTTGCCAGTGAGGAAACGGGTGGTTCCGGTGAATGGGAGCCCATCCTGATGACGATCTCCTATGGCCAGGGGCGCGTCTTCCACACCACTCTCGGCCATAGCGTCGTCTCCATGAGCGGCCTGGGATTTCAGGAAACACTCAAGCGCGGCACCGAGTGGGCCGCGACGGGCAAGGTGACCTTTCCCGAAGTGAGCCCCGAAGCGCTCCCGGTCGACCGTGTCGCCGGGGCTACCGCGGAAGTCGTGACGAACTGACCCGGCGATCACACTGGCGCGACGTCGCCATCGATCGGGGGCGTCTCACGGGCGGCTCGCTCGGCCTTCTCCCGTCGCTGGCGCATCATCTCCTCGGCGGCGCGTTGTCCGGTGCGGGCGCCGTCGCGGATTCCTTCCTTGAGATTCTCGGGAGTGATCTCGCGGAGGAGCGCTCCGCCGAAAGCGGCGGCGTAGGCGACCGTATAGGCGACGTCGTGGAGTCCTTTGGCAAAATCGTCTTTGGCCTTGGGGAGGGCCTCGTCGAAGGCGCGACGTGCGTCGCGTCCTCCGTTTTCGAAGGCGTTGCGCAAGGTGCTCGAGAAGTCCTGAAAAGGATCGCGACGGGAATCGCCGTTCGTGGCAGCGGATTCGGGAGCGGATTCGGGAGCGGGGTTTTCGCCGGTATCGTCGGGAGAGGGGGAGTGGTCCTGATTCATGCGCTTATAGAGGGGGGGGTGAGTTGAAAAGGTTACGATCCCTCACTCAGAACCGGTCGCCATTACAAAGGCGCAGCGCTTTTGTAATGGGGATGGCTTCAGAGCGGCTGGGCGCCACGTGGTTCGACAGGTGGCGTGACTTCCGGACTTTCCGGTGCCGGTGCCGCTTTCGTGTTTCCAGAGGCGCGTGACTGAGCTTCAAAGGAGAACGAGGCGCTGATCGCCGCTTTCATCTTCGCCCAGTGGGGCTCGATCTTCTGCAGCAGACCGAACTGGCTCGCGATCCAGAAAGCGAAGAGGGCAAAGGCCACTTTCCAGAAATCGGACCGCCATTTGCTGCGCTGCCTTTTCAGCTCGCCCTCCAGCTCGTCGAGGCGGGCCGATTGCAGATCGAGTTTGGTGGCGAGCAGTCCCGGATCGCTCCCGGGCGTTTCGAGAGCATCGGCGTCCCGTGCGTCCCGTGCCTCGAGGGCACGCTGTCGGGCCGCGATGACTTCGTCGTGGGCGGCGAGGACGAGATGTTCGAGCTTTTCGAACTGCACCGGTTTGGCGATGAAGTGAGAGGTGAGTAGATTCTCCGACTCGAGCGCGTGAAATTCCGCCTCCAGCTCATCAGAGGGATACCCGGTAATCATTAGCACCGCGAGGGGGCGCTCGAGGACATCGCCGAGGGCGCGGATCAGCTCGATGCCGCTCATGCCCGGCATACGGTAGTCGACGCTCATGAGATCGATGGAGGGCTCGGCACGCAGGAAGTCGAGCGCCTCCTGCCCGTTGCGGGCGATGAAGACCTTTTCAAAGCCGACGTATTCGCGAAGGAATGTCTTCAGACCCAGTTGGAAGGCGGGATCCTCATCGACGATGAGAATCGCGGAATTCCCCGTGAAAGGGGGGGCGTCGAGAGGGCTTTCTTCGTTGGATCGGTTGAAACTCATGGCAGCTGCGAGGGGTTGATGGGGCCTATCATTTTTGATACAAGGTCCCCTCATGTCCAGCCCCGAATGATTGATTTTTAACTTTGGCGAATTACGGGTTCGCGCCTTGCAATGCTCGCAGGGATGCGTTCCCTTCCGCGATGCGATTAAAACACGGGATCGATCTGGGTTACTGCACGAATATCCACCGGGGTGAGACCTGGGCGGAAACCTTCGCGGGCCTGCAGACCTACACGGATGCAGTGCGTCGGCGCGTCTCCCCCGACGAGCGATACGGTATCGGCCTGCGCCTCAGTGCGGTCGCGGCAGCCGAACTCGCGGGTGACGCGGCCTTGCGGGATGACTTTCGTCGCTGGATGGACGGGGCGAATTCTTATGTCTTCACGATCAATGGCTTCCCCTACGGCACCTTCCACGGTAGTCGGGTCAAGGAGCAGGTCTATGCGCCCGATTGGACCACTCCGGAGCGGCTCGCCTACACCAACCGCCTTTTTGACCTGATCGACGAATTTGCTCCCGCCGGGGAAAGCGTCAGCGTCAGCACCCTGCCGGGCTCGTTCAAAGAATTCATCCGCCCGGAGACGGCAGCGGATCAGCGCGCGGCCATCTATCGTCATCTGCGTTCCTGCAGCGAGCATCTCGACCGGCTCCGGGACCGGAGCGGTCGCGATCTCCATCTCGGGCTCGAGCCTGAGCCCCTCGGTCTCTTCGAGACGAGCGGAGAGACGGTCGCCTTCTTTGACGGGCTCGCCGCCGGTCTCGATGCCGCCGCGAGGGAGCGGCTCCTGCGGAACATCGGGGTGAACTACGATACCTGTCACCTTGCCGTCGAGTTCGAAGAACCCGTCGCGGCGATCACCGCCCTGCGCACTGCCGGCATTCGCATCAGCAAGATCCACCTCAGCTCGGCCCTGCGCCTGCAGCCGACGGCGGAGGCAGTGGCGAGGCTCGCGGCGTTCCAGGACGAGGTCTACCTCCATCAAGTCGTCGTCTCGGATGGAGCCGAAGTGATCCACCGGTTCCGGGATCTGCCCGATGCCTTTGACTGGTATCACCGGGTTGAGAACCCCGGACGTGAGTGGCGCGTCCATTTTCATGTGCCGATTCACTCCCATCCCGAGGCCCTCTTTGCGGATACTCGCGATCATATCACCGGGCTTCTTGGCATGATGGGGAACGACCCCGGCTGGTGCTCCCACTTTGAAATGGAGACCTACACCTGGGAGGTGATGCCTGCGGCGATGCGCAGCGGAGACGTCGTCGATCAACTCGTCGCGGAATACGACTGGTGCCTGGCGGAATTCCGTCGTTGTGGGCTCGCCTAGAAGCCTGTCGGTGCGACCACGCTCACCAGACCGGGCCACCGGGTTTTTCCTGATCGCTGCGGCTGGGGAAGGAGAAAGCGGAGCCATTTTCCGCCTGCTGCTCCGGATCGTCACGTGAAGGGAACTGACCGGAGAAAGAGACCGAAGGTTTGGCGACGAGCCCACCGGTGGGAAGGGCCGAGCCCCACCCTCCCTCGGCCCCGAAGTCAGGCAGCTCGTCGATGCCGGAACTGAGTCGGGTGTTGTCCTCAGAATCTTCCTGGAGCTGGCTGTAGGACTTCGCGGCGATGATGTGCGATTCGATCGTCTCGAGCAGTTCCTGGAGCTGCACCGGCTTAGAGAGAACGGTGCTCTGGATACCGCCCGTGCCGGCGAGAGTCTGGGCTTCGCGGGCAATCGCGGTCAGAAGAATCACCGGGATGTAGCGGAGGGACAGGTCATTGCGCAGGTCGGCAAGGACACGCCCGCCGTCGCGCTCGGGCATCATGACATCGAGCAGGATCAGGTCGGGCATGTAGTGCCGCACCGTGTTGACCGCGAGAAGGGGATTGTTCTCCACGACCGGGTCGTAGCCGAACTTCGCCAATGCCTTCGCCAGCAGCGTCGTTAGCGCGACATTGTCGTCGATGATCTGAATTCTGGATCTCATCCCTAAGTAAAGGTCAATATGTATGATAAATATGAAAAATGCTATAATTAAATTTCGAGTTTTCTTTATTGTGCGTTTCCGGGTCGACACCGGAAGGGGAAACCGCATGAAATTTCTCAGGAAATTCCCGGCTTCCGGGTCCCGGAAAGGGCGGGGTCGTTCACGAAGGTAGGGCGAACCGTCCCGGTGAGCCGATTGGGTTTACGGACCCCGGATCGCCGGCCCGCCAGGTCTGGAGTCTTCTCATCACGCCGAAGGAGTCGTAGAGGTGGCGCAGGGGTTAGCCCGCATTTCTCATACCCTTTCTACTGCGACTTGCTGCGGCCGGCTCCCGCTTCGTTCCGGACCGAATTGTCCTTGGGCAGGATGTCCCCATACAGCCCTTCGGAAAATCCGGTCCGCGCCTCGCTGGAGCAGATCCTCGCAGCGTCTCGTGACGAAAGGGTATGAGAAATGCGGGTTAGGTGGCCGGCCCTCACTGTTGGGTGAGCTGATTCCGGGTGTTGTAGGCGCGGTAGGTGCGTGTTGGGTCAACATTAGATTTGAAATTATTTCCCTGACCAGAATGGCACGGAAATAAGGCGGCTTTTCGATGTCTAGTGGCTTCCCAACGACAGTGGTAGGGACGGTTCGCCGAACCGTCCGCCGAAGCCAGTGAGTCGGCCGAACACGGACGCCCCGGCGGTGCGTCCCTACCGGAACATTCCAGTGGCCAACGAATGGGCTGCGGCAAATCCGCTCATTTCCGTGCCATTCTTCCCTGGTGCTATAGCAAAGCCGTCTGAGAGAGGCGAGCGAGCCCGTTAGGGCTTGAGCTCGCTCGACTCTCCCAGCGTGTCGGGATCGCTTTTTGGGCGAGGGAAGAGTCGGTGATTTGTCTGAGGAACATTGGGTTGGGTCAAGTTGGAGGTTGAGCAATTTCCAGAGGTGCCGCACGCTTGGGAAGCCACGCGGGTCCGGGGCATTTTGGACATCAGGATGGCGAGACCGCACCAGCCGGTGCTTCCGGACAGGGTCAGACCCGCTCCAAAGAAGGCGCACAGAAATGCCCAATTGGGATTCACGGTGATGGCTAGAATGGCCCCGGTCAGCACGCCGAGCCCGATGGTGAGTGGACCTGCTGCATGAGCGGAAAGACCTTCTTATCACTCTTGTTGACCGGGTGGCCCGCCGCTGCCCACGAAAGGATGCCGCCTTCAAGGTTTCGAACGTCTTCGAATCCCAAACCTTCGAGTTTTCAGAGTGCCTCAAGGCCGCGCTTGCCGCTGCGGCACATCACTACCACTGGCGCGTCGCGATCAATCTCTCCAATGCGCTTTTCGAGTTGGCCCAAGGGGATGAGCTTCGCATCTTCGATGTGATCTTCCGCGTGCTCCACGGGTTCGCGCACATCCACCAGACAGCAGCCGGCGGGGAGAGAGGATTTTAGCTCAGCGGGAAGTATGGTTGGATTGTTGATGTGCATGGGTGAGCTTGGGAATGTATTTGATTTCGATTTAAATGGTCTTTCCGTATCGTCATATAGCGATATAGCAACCCCTTTCAAGGAATGAGCCGAAGAAAAATTGATGAACCCGCCAAAGAGCTGTCCCCGCTCGCACTCGATCTGATTGCGAGCCCCTTTCGTGCGCTCTCCGAGCCGGTGCGGCTGCGCCTGCTCAATCTTTTGATGCAAGGCGAGCACACCGTCGGGCAACTGGTGGAGGCCTCCGGATCCGTCAGGAGAACGTCTCCAGGCACCTCGCCATCCTGCGCGACGCGGGCATGGTGGGGATGCGTAAGGAAGTCTTGACCACGGTCTGCTTCATTGCAGATGTGATCGTAAATGACCTTTGCGAAATGATGTGTGCCCGCTTGCGAGAGGAAATGGAGGGCAAGGCCGCAGCGCTGTTCCCGGGTCCCAAGATCTAGTCGGTAGGCATTTTTCTTTCTGAGAATATCATCGGAAAGGAGCGCTCCTGGCAAGTTAGGCGGGAGCCGTCACCGGGGAAGTCACCCCTGCCCGGATGGTCTACGGCATTCTCCACCGGCCTGAGATGATTGATATGGGGTATTTCCCTGCCCTTCCGCGCGGAGTTGCCCGGAGAAGTCGCTGGTGGCTCGGAGGAGAGGCGTGGGCGGACGCGCAGCTCGGCGCTTAGTCACAATGTCGTGTCGGAAAGGTAGGGTTTCACCCCATGGAGAAAAGGTTGCCGTCTGCGAAACTCCTGGGTTGATCCCGGTTTGTGAAGTGATTTGCGCCGTACAGGCACTCCCAAACTTTCATGACCAAAAACCCCCCACCGAAACGCAGCGCACCTTCCGGCTATCTGCCACGCTGCCCTACGGGTATTCAGGGACTCGATGAAATCACCGGCGGCGGGCTGCCTCGCGGACGGCCGACCTTGGTCAGCGGTGGCGCGGGCTGCGGGAAAACATTGCCGGCCGCCGAGTTCCTCGTCCGCGGCGCGACGCAGTTCGATGAGCCGGGCGTGCTGATGGCTTTTGAGGAAACGGAGAAGGAATTGAAAACAAACGTCGCGTCTCTCGGATTCGATCTGGATGGCCTCGTGCAACGCAAAAAAATCCTCGCGGACTGCGTTCAGGTCGAGCGCGATGAACTCCACGAGACCGGCAGTTACGATCTTGAGGGGATTTTCGTCCGGTTGGAACACGCGATCGACTCCATCGGGGCGAAACGAGTCGTGCTCGATACGCTGGAAGTCTTGTTCGCCAGCCTGCCCAATGAGGCGGTGCTGCGCTCGGAACTGCGCCGGCTCTTTCGCTGGCTCAAGGAAAAAGGCGTCACCGCCATCATCACCGCCGAACGCGGGCGCGAATCACTGACGCGTCACGGACTGGTTTCTAATGGCTAGTTTTCCAATTGGTCGGATAGGTTTAATCCCCCTACCGAGAAAAAATCATGACCAAAGAATCCATGGACGATAAAACCCCGATGACGAGCCCGCCCGACCTTCGCTTCGGAGAAGAGCGCCCGTCCGCCGCGCCGGGTAGCCGCTGGGGCTCGTCGTTGCCACGAAAGACCCTGATCGGCTTCATCGTCGCCCTGATCGCCGTCCTGGTGATATCGGTGGTCTCCTATCGCGCCCTGCAGGCTAGAGCGACAGGCGCACAACAGATGATGCAAGCGCTCGAAATGACGAAAGCGCTCGAGTCCTCGATCTCCACGCTCGTGGACGCGGAATCGGGTCACCGCGGCTATCTGCTGATCGGTGACAAGTCGTATCTCGATCCGTATGCGGCAGCGCTCGCCGAACTGCCGGACAACCTCGCGAATATTCGGCGCCTGGCGGCAGACAACCCAGCGCAACTGCAGCGACTCGAGGTCGTCGAACGCCTCGCCGCCGACCGGATGGCAATTCACAAGGAGGGCATCGAACTGAAAAACGCCGGTCAGGCTGAAGCTGCGGTCGAGCTGATGCGTTCGGGCCGGGGAAAGGTGATGATGGAACGTCTGCGTGCGTTGATCGGCGAAATGCAGACCGCCGAGCGCGCGACACTCGATGCCCGCACGCTGGAATGGGAGCGCGCCGCCGCCTTCTCGACGTTCGTCATCTGGGCGGGATCAGCGCTCTTGTTATTCCTCATCGTCGCCGCCGCCGTGATGTCCTCGCGGGATTTTCGCGAGATGCAAACGCAGGCCTGGCTGACGGCGGGGCAGAACGAACTCAGTGTCCGGCTGCAGGGTGAGCAGGAGGTCGGGCAGCTCGGCGAAAAGATCGTCGGCTTCGTCGCCCGCTATCTCAACGCCCGGGTCGGTGCCATGTATTTTGCCGGGGAGGAGGGCCACCTCTCCCTCGTGGGCGCCTATGCGATTCCCGCGCAAGCGTCAGACGGGTCCGACCAGGCTCCGGCGGTGGGCGGTCTGACGAGCCAAGCCATGCGGGAGAAGTCGGTCCTGACGGTCAGCGATGTGCCGCCGGATTATTTTCCCATTACCTCCGGCCTCGGCGGCAGCCGGCCCCGGCACCTCGTGATCGCTCCGACCAGCGCCGACGGGGATGCCAATGCGGTGCTGGAATTGGGCTTCTTTCGCCCCGTCTCTCCGCATGACCTGGAGCTGCTGCGCCGGATCGCCGAGCCGATTGGCATTGCCCTGCGAACGGCCCAATACCGCAAAAAGCTCGCGCTCCTGCTTGAGGAAACGCAGCAACAAGCTGAGGAGCTCCAGGCTCAGCAGGAGGAGCTGCGCGTCTCCAACGAAGAACTGGAGGAGCAGAGCCGCGCGCTCAGGGAGAGTGCGGTCCATCTCGAAGCGCAGCAGGCGGAGCTCGAGCAAACGAACTCCCAACTTGAAACACAGGCCGATGTGTTGCAGGCGCAGAAGGACAATCTCGAACGCGCGCAGCACGATCTCACAATCCACTCGGACGAGCTTGTGCGCGCGAATCAGGTGAAGTCGGAGTTCCTCGCCAACATGAGCCACGAGCTGCGCACACCGCTCAACAGCGCGCTCATCCTCGCGAAGCTGCTCGCGGACAACACGGGCGGCAACCTCAACGCGGAGCAGGTGCAGTTCGCGGAGACGATCTACGGCGCGAGCACCGATCTGCTCACGCTCATCAACGACATCCTCGACCTCTCGAAGATCGAGGCCGGCAAGATCGACCTGCACTTGGACAATCTCTCGCTGCTCGCGATGATCGAGCAGTTGCGGCGCACCTTCGATCCGCTCGCTGCGCAAAAGGGCTTGCTCCTCGAAACCTCGCTCGAGGACGAAAACGACGACGTCATCGTGAGTGACGGCCAGCGCCTGCAGCAGGTGTTGAAAAACCTTGTATCAAACGCCGTGAAGTTCACCGAAAGCGGCACGGTGCGCCTCGGGGTGGACGCTCTGAAGTCAGCCGACGGGGTGCCGCTCGTGCGCTTCCGCGTCACCGACAGCGGCGTCGGCATCACGCCCGAGCACCACGAGGTCATCTTCGAGGCCTTCCGCCAGGCCGACGGCAGCACGCACCGGAAATACGGCGGCACCGGGCTCGGCTTGTCGATCTCGTGGGAGCTCGCGCGCCTGCTCGGCGGCGACGTCACGTTGCAGAGCGAGCCCGGCCAGGGCAGCACCTTCACGCTGACCGTGCCTCGCTCGCTCGGGGCGCCCGGAACCACCGCGACGACCCGCCCGGCGAGCGCCGCACCGGTCGCTCCAGCGCCGGTCGCGCCCGCATCGTCACCGTCTTTTGCACCAGCACCTGCGCGCACGATGGCTGAGCCGGGCACGGTGGCGAAACTCGTCGAGGACGATCGCGACCTCATTGTGCAGGGCGACCGCGTGATCCTCGTCGTCGAGGACGATGCTGCCTTCGCCCGCATCCTCGTCGGGCTCGGGCGCGAGCGCGGCTTCAAGGTCGTCGCCACGCCCACCGCCGAGGACGGCATCGCCGCGGCGCACATGCACCACCCGGTGGGCATCCTGCTCGACGTGAACCTGCCCGATCACTCGGGACTCACGGTGCTCGACCGCTTGAAGCGGAATCCGGCCACGCGCCATGTGCCGGTGCACATGATCTCGGTGGAGGATCACATCCAGCAGGCACTCGAGCTCGGCGCGGTGGGTTATTCGCTCAAGCCGGTCAAGCGCGAGGAACTCCTGCGCGCGCTCGAGCGCATGGAGCGGAAGCTCGCGCAGAAGATCGGACGCGTGCTCGTGGTCGAGGACGACGAACGCCAGCGGCAGGCCATCGAGGCCCTGCTCGGCGGTGGCGACGTGAGCATCACGGCCGTCGAGACGGCGACCGCCGCACTCGAGGCCCTGCATGCCTCGACGTTCGACTGCATGGTCGTGGACCTCACCCTGCCCGATCTCAGCGGCTACCAACTCCTCGAGCGCATGGCCGCCGACGAGCGCTACTCGCACCCGCCCGTCATCGTTTACACGGGGCGGTCGCTTGATCCCGACGAGGAGCAGCGCTTGAGCCAATACTCGCGCTCGATCATCATCAAGGGCGCGCGCTCGCCCGAGCGGCTGCTCGACGAGGTCACGCTGTTCCTGCACCACGTGGAGGCGGAGCTGCCAGCAGACCGGCAGCGCATGTTGCGCGAGGCCCGCAACCGCGATGCCGCGTTCGAGGGCCGGCGCATTTTGCTGGCCGAGGACGACGTGCGCAACGTGTTCGCGCTCTCCCATGTACTCGAGCCGCGCGGTGCCAAAATGGAGATTGCGCGCAACGGCAAAGAGGCGCTCGCCGCCCTCGAACGGCTGGGCACCGCAGAGGATCGCGCGGGCGGCATCGACATCGTCCTCATGGACATCATGATGCCCGAGATGGACGGCATCGCGGCGATGCGGGCCATCCGCGCGCGGCCGGAATGGCAAAAACTGCCCATCATCGCGCTCACCGCCAAGGCGATGAAGGACGATCAACAAAAGTGTCTCGAGGCCGGTGCGACCGACTACATGGCCAAACCCATTGACGTGGAGAAGCTGCTCTCGCTGCTGCGCGTCTGGATGTTCAAACAATGAGCGCTCAAACAATCAACGAGAGCGACGGACAGAGCGGCGAGGGCGCGTTCGACATCGAACTCACCCTGCTGCTCGAGGCCATCTTCCAGCGCTACCACTGTGACTTTCGCGGCTACGCGAAGTCGTCGCTGCGGCGGCGGCTGCGGCAGGCGATGGATCGCTTCGGTGACACCTCGCTCTCCGAGCTGCAGGGCCGGGTGCTGCATGATGCGCAGGCGCTGCCCATCCTCCTCGATTACCTCACCGTGCAGGTGAGCGAGATGTTTCGCGACCCCACGCACTTTTTGGCGTTGCGCCGCGACGTGTTGCCGCTGCTCGCGACCTATCCTTCGCTCAAGATCTGGATCGCCGGCTGCAGCACCGGCGAGGAACTCTACTCGCTGGCCATCACTCTCGCGGAAGCGGGGCTCCTCGACCGCACGATCCTCTACGCCACCGACGTGAACGAGGAGGCGCTGCGCAAGGCCGAAGCCGGCGTTTATGCGCTAGATCGCGTGGCGGGCTTCTCGGCGAACTACGCGAAGGCCGGCGGCACGGGCTCGCTGTCGGACTGGTTTACGGCCGCCTACGACGGCGTCGTCTTTGATCGCCGTTTGCGGCGCAACGTCGTTTTCTCCGATCACTCGCTCTCCACCGACGGAGACTTCGCGGCGACGCACTTGGTGATGTGCCGCAACGTCCTCATCTACTTCGACCGCGAGCTGCAAGACCGCGCGATCTCCCTGTTCGAGCAATCGCTCGTGCCGCGCGGATTCCTCGCGCTCGGCTCCAAGGAAAACCTGCGCGTCTCCTCGCGCGCATCCTCCTTCGAGACCTTCGACGGGCGCGAGCGCATCTATCGGAAGCTACCATGAACGAGCGATGAACCACGCCCCACCCATCTCCGATCTGACCTCGCCGCCGGCACCGCTCGCGCCCGTTGACGCGATCCTGCTCGGCGCATCCGCCGGCGGAGTGGAGGCGCTCCTCGCGATCCTCGTGCTCTTGCCTTCCTCGTTCGTGCTGCCCATCGTCGCCGTCGTGCACCTCCCGCGCGACCGGCCGAGCACCTGCTCGTCGAGGTGCTTGGCGCGCGCGCACACATCCTCGTGCGCGAAGCCGAGGACAAGGAAATGCTCCTGCCGGGCCTCACAATCGCGCCGCCGGACTATCACCTGCTGCTCGACGTCGACCGCGGCCGCCGCCATCTCGCGGGCGCACCGGATGTGCGACTGGCGTTGTCCAATGACGCGCTGGTCAGCTACTGCCGCCCCGCCATCGACGTGCTGTTTCAGTCCGCCGCCGAAGTGCTCGGGCCCCGCGTCGCCGGCGTCGTCCTCACCGGCGCGAACGAGGATGGCGCCCTCGGCCTGCGGGCGATCAGGGCGGCGGGCGGGCTGTGCGCCGTGCAGTCGCCCGATGAAGCCCCGGCGCGCACGATGCCCGAGGCCGCCATCGCCAGCGCCCAGCCGCAGTTCGTGGCACCGCTCAATGACATCATTCAATGGATCTTAGCGCTCGACGCCCATCGCGCGGGTACTACCGAAAGCACCGTATTTTATGACCGATAACGTCACCCTCCTCCTCGTTGATGATCTCGAAGCGAATCTCGTCGCCATGGCGGCGCTGTTGAGCGGGCCCGGGCTGCGCGTGCTGAAGGCCCGCTCCGGCGAAGAGGCGCTCGAACTCCTCCTCGCGCACGAAGTCGCGCTCGCGCTCGTGGAC